>LNFM01001631.1_pt1 | contig 243904 bp, 236 predicted proteins | sample 596031 | NCBI WGS metagenome assembly LNFM01 (sample SAMN04254537, study PRJNA301005) | activated carbon metagenome | isolation source: dual media filters at the Ann Arbor, Michigan drinking water treatment plant | place: USA: Ann Arbor | reverse complement strand
GGCGGTCGAGCAGCTTGCGTTGCAAGGCCGACGACACCGGCTGGTTGCTGGCCCAGAGCTTGGTGCCCGAGATGTCGAAGATGTCGGTCGCGGCGATGATGCGCCGGGTTTCGCTGGCTTCAAGAATCGCTGCCAAGGCGTGAGGATTGGCATTGCCAAACGCGTTGTTGGGGCTGGGCACGGTCGACATGGCGGTATTCCTGGAGCTTCGTACCGTGCATATCGGCAGCCATCGCCGCAACTTGAGTTGGCAACCCGGTGCAGGGGCCGGATGACCGGCGCCGGCGCCCACCCGGTGGCGCGCTGGCACGCAGTGCGATCAGGCCACGCGCCGGGCGCGCCGCCGCGCGGTTGGCGCAAACAGCTCGTTGCGTGCCGCTTCGGTGATGGCCGTCACGCACGGGTGCGTGATGCGGCGCTCGATCGAGATCGCGAAGAACTCTTCCACGACCTCGGGTGTGGCGCCCAGCGCACGCACGCCGTACTGCTTCTCGATGTCGCGCTCCAGCACCGTCGGGCCCACGAAAATGCCCATTCCCCGCCGCCCGAATTCTTTTGCCAGCGCGCTGTCGTCGCATTCGGCGACCACGCGGGGGTGCAGTGCGTGCGCTTGCAGCCATGCGCGCAATCGCTGGCCCACCGCCGAGTCATCGGCCGGCATCAGCAGCGGTGCACCGTCAAGGCAAGCCGGGAAGCGGCCCTTGCACAAGGCCAGCAGCGACGGTGCTGCGAAAAAGCTGACACCGCAACTGCCCAGCCTGTGATTGAAGGCGCGCACGCTGACGCCCGGGGGAATGGGGGCGTCGGCGATCACGAGGTCCAGCCGGTGCAGGGCCAGTTCGCCCAGCAGCGTGTCGAGTTTCCACTCGCGGCAGACGATGCGCACCGGCTCTGGCAGCTGCGAGGCCGGCTCGATCAGCCGGCACGCGATGGTCTTGGGCACGGCGTCAGCCACGCCGACGCGGAAATCCAGCCTCTTGCCCTTGCGCGGGTAGTCGCGCACGGCCTCTTCGAGCTCGGCGCCGATCGAGAAGATGTCCTCGGCGTATCCCAGCACCGTGCGGCCGACATCGGTCAGCACCAGGCCGCGCCCGCTCTTGGCGAACAGCGGCGTGCCAAGCCCTTCTTCGAGCAACTGGATCTGGCCGCTGATCGTTTGCGGCGACAGGTGCAGGCGTTCGCTGGCGCGCAGCACGCCGCCCAGCTTGGCGACGTGCAGAAAGTAGTGCAGGTGCTTGTAGTTCATGGCTGCCGCAGGCACACCGGGTCGCCGTGCGAGTTGTCTGATGCGTCAGTCACGATTCTCCCGTTTTTCCGAATCATGTTGTTTAAACAATCGTATTTTCTCGGACAGCCATTGGCTCTAGATTCTTGCGAGACGCCAAGCCCTTGCCCACCCTGCCGGGAGACCCCCATGGCCACGCTGCTCCTGCCCTGTGACGGAAGTTCTCATGCGCTGCTGGCGGTGCGCCACGTGGTCGCTGCGTTCCGCCGTGGCGACGTGCGCAGGGTGCATCTGCTCAATGTGCAGCCACCCTTTTCTGCCAACGTGGCGCGCCACGTCAGCCGCGAATTGCGCCTGGATTTCCACCACGAGCGCGCCCGCCTCGCGCTGGCAGAGGCGCAGCGTTTGATCGAAGCTGGCGGCGTCCCACACCACATCCACACCGAGGTTGGCGACAAGGCCAGCTGCATCGCCGACATGGCGCGCCGCTTGCGCTGCGACCGCATCGTGATCGGCACTGCACGCAAGAGCGCGCTGGTGCGCGCCGTCGAGAACTCGCTCACCAACAGCGTGCTCGAACGTTGTTCGGTGCCGGTCGAGGTGGTCGTTGGCGCCCCGGTTGGCGTGCTGGAACGCATCGGCATACCCGCTGCCGTGGGCACGGGCATGGCGCTGCTGTGGGTGGCCGGACCTTGAGCGCCAAGCGACCTGCCGAGCAGGGTGACGGCCGTCGGCGGCCGCACTCGGACCTGTTTCCACCGAACCTCACCTGAAAGTGCCATGCGCATCCTGATGCCCGTTGATGTCAGCCCCTACAGCAAGGACGCCGTCGCTTTTGTGGCATCGCGCGCCACGCTGCTGAAGCACCCGACCGAAGTCGAGTTGGTCAACCTGCAATACCGGGTGCCGGTGCGTGCCGCGCGTGCCTTGGGCAAGGAGATGGTCCAGACCTACTACGCGGCAGAAGCTGCGAAGGCCTTGAAGGCCGCTTCGGACGCGCTCAAACGTGCTGGCGCCAGCACCACGGCACAGTTTGCCGTGGGAACCGTCGCAGACGACCTGGCGTCGATCGTGGCCAATGACCGAGCCGACCTGATCGTGATGGGCTCACACGGCGACACGGGGCTGAAGAAGCTGTTGCTGGGCTCGGTGGCCAGCACCGTGGCCGTGGCCTGCACCAAACCGTTGCTCATCCTGCGCGGCGCCCCGATCCCGAAAAAGGACTCTCTGAAGGTGGGCATTGCGCTGGACGGCAGCCCCTATGGCCTGGCCGCCGTGCGCTTCGTGGCCAAGCACCGTGACCTGTTCGGCGCAGCGCCTTCGGTGTGCCTGATCCACGTCGTTCCCGACCTGAAGAAGATCACGCTGCCGGGCTGGTTCGGGCGCGAAGTGCCGACCGGCATCAAACCGGGGCAGGTCGAAGCCATGCAGAAAGCCGCCTTCGAAAACGTGTTCAGTCCGGCTCGCGTCCTGCTCGCCCGAGCCGGCATCACGGCCACCGAAGTGCGTCTGGTCGGGCAGGTGCCGGGCGATGCGATCGCGTCGCATGCCACGAAGAACAAGCTGGACCTGCTGGCGATGGGGTCGCTGGGCTTCGGCGCATCCCGGCACACCTTCCTGGGATCGGTGGCGACCCGTGTGGCCTTGAAATGCCAGACAGCGCTGCTGCTGGTGCGGGAAAAGTAGCAGCGGCCAGCTCAGCCTGGCGATGGGGGCGCTCGATGATTTGACTCGCACCACTGCTCGATCGCGCTGCGCACGTCGGCCGGCTTTTCGGTCAGCGGCCAGTGCTGGCAGTTGATCGTCGCCAGCGTCGCATCGGGCAGGCGGGCCAGCATGGCGCGCATCACGGCCGCATCCGCGAAGGTGGCACCGCTGGACAGCAGCGCCAGCACCGGCAGCAGCAGTGTCGCGGGGTCGGGCGGCGGGCGGAACATCTCGGCCAGGTCCTGCAGGTAGGTCGCGCTGCGGGTGTGGCGCAAGTCGGCGCGCACCGAACTGTAGTGGCGCACAAATGCCGCCTCGGCTTCAGGCGAAGCCAGCGCCTGGCGGGCGAGGATGTCCAGCTGTTGAAGGTCCAAGGGCTCGACGTGAGGCCGGCGCAGCCCCAGTGCGTTGAGCGGCCGCCTGCAGCAGCGGCGCGCAGGCCGCCAGCAGTTTCCAGCGGCCGTGCAGCGCCTGGCGGAACACCGGGTCGATCAGCACCAGGCCGGCAGCACCTTGCGGGTGCCGCTGGGCGAAGTGCAGCGCCACTTGCGCGCCCAGGCTGTGGCCGACCATGACCGCCCGTTGATGACCCTGCGCGTGCAGCACGGCGGCGATGTCGTCGGCCCAGACCTCGAGGCCGATCGCACCAGGGCCGGCCGAGCCGCCGTGGCCGCGCAAGTCCGGGCGGATCAGCGCGTGGTGGCTGCGCAAGGCACTGTGCTCGACAAACTCCGCCCAGCGGCTCTGGTTGCTGGCCAGGCCGTGCAGCAGCACCAGCGCCACACCCGTCGCAGCCGTGGCCGCTGGCGCCACGCTGTACGCCAGCACCGCGCCGTCGGGTCGCTGCAGCTGGCAGGCGTGCTGGGATGCGGGCGGGTTCAGCGGCATGAAGCCGCCATTTTGAGTGCCTTCAGGCCAGTGCCTGAGCAGGGCTGCGGTGTGTCAGGGCGTGATGGCCACCTTCAGCACCCCGTCGCGTTGGTGGCTGAACAGCTCGTAGGCCTTTTCGATGTCGTCGAGCTTGAAGCGGTGCGTCACCATCGGCGACAGGTCCAGCCGGCCGGCCTGGATGACCGACATCAGCCGGCGCATGCGTTCCTTGCCGCCGGGGCACAAGGTGGTGATGATCTTGTGGTCGCCCAGGCCGGCGGCAAAGGCGCCGAGCGGAATCTTCAGGTCGCCCGAGTAGACACCCAGGCTGGACAAGGTGCCGCCCGGCCGCAGCACACGCAGGCAGGCTTCGAAGGTGTCCTGGATGCCCAGTGCTTCGATGGCCACGTCGACGCCACGGCCGCCGGTCAGCCGCAGGATGGCCTCGACCGGATCTTCGCGGCTCGAGTCGATCACGATGTCGGCCCCCATGCGGCGCGCGATCTCCAGGCGGCCGGCGATGCGGTCGACGCCGATCACGGTGGTCGCGCCGCTCAGCTTGGCACCGGCGGTTGCGCACAGGCCGATCGGCCCCTGCGCAAACACGGCCACGGTGTCACCGATGCGGATGCCGCCGCTTTCGGCACCGCCAAAGCCGGTGGACATGATGTCGGGGCACATCAGCACCTGTTCGTCGCTGAGTTCGTCGGGCACCACGGCCAGGTTGGCCATCGCGTCGGGCACCAGCACGTACTCGGCCTGGCAGCCGTCGATGGTGTTGCCGAAGCGCCAGCCGCCCAACGGCTTCCAGCCGTGCGCAGTGCCGGCGCCGTCCTGCGCGCCGCAGCCACACAGGCAGGCGTTGCTCCAGCCGCTGGGCGTGATGGCGCCGGCGATCACGCGCTGGCCTTCGTGGTAACCCCGCACCGCCGAGCCGAGCTTCTCGATCACGCCCACCGGCTCGTGTCCCACCGTCAAACCCTTGGCCACCGGGTACTCGCCCTTGAGGATGTGCACGTCGGTGCCGCAGATCGTCGTCGTGGTGACACGCATCAGCGCGTCCAGCGGGCCCACGTCGGGGATGGGCTTTTCCTCGAGCACGATGCGACCGGCTTCGACAAACACGGCGGCTTTCATCTTGGTCATGTGGCGTTCTCCTGCGGCTGAGCGGACGGGCGGAAAGGACGCTTCAATGGTCGGTGTTCATGGCGACAGGCATTTGACGCGGGTCAAGGTGCATGCCGACACCCCGTTTTGCAGGCGAATGGCTCAGCCGCAGAATGCGCCATGACAAGACCCGCAAGGCCCTGGGTTTCGGCGCAAGGTGGCGGCATGCTGGCTGGGCTGAAGGCGGTGATGCGTTCGGCTCCACTGGCAGCGGCGCTGGTGGTGGGTGTGATGCCCGGGCCCAGCCGGCCCAGCACCCAGGAACCGCCGGCGATCACCGTGCACGTGGTTTCGCACGGCTGGCACAGCGGCATCATCGTGCCGGCGGCGCTGGCCCACGCCCATGACTGGCCGGTCCGAGGCGAGTTCCCGCAGGCCCAGTACTACGAGGTGGGCTGGGGCGACCGTGTCTACTACCAGGCCACGAACCCGAGCTGGTGGCTCGGGCTGCGTGCGCTGCTGTGGCCGAAGCCGGGGGTGCTGCAGATCGTGGCCATCGAGGGCCCGCCGCAAGCTGCTTTTCCTGGTGCGCCGATGGTGGCCGTTCGCCTGTCGCACGAAGGCGCGCACCGCCTGGCCGCGTCGATTGCAGCCAGCCACGAGCGCGACGCTGCGGGTGAGGCCATCACCTTCGGCCCGGCGCTCTACGGGCAGGGGCGCTTTTACGCATCGGTCGAGCGCTTCCACCTCTTGGCCACCTGCAATGTGTGGGTCGCGCGCCGTCTGCATGAAGGCGGGCTGGAATTGCACCCTTCATTGGCGCTGACGGCCGGGATGCTGTTCGGCCAGTTGGCGCGGCATGTGCCGGCACCAGCGACACCCGTCACCCCGGCTGGCAACTGATGCGTGCCGATGCGGGGGGGCTGCCACGGCGGCCTGGCACGGGCCCGATGGACGGGCCGCCGGGCCATGCGGCCCAGCACGGACAAGCCGACCGACTGCGGCCTTGGCAGCAAGGGTCCTCGTGTCGCTCTCGGCCCGGACCGCCACCCGGTTTTCAGCGCGGCTTGAAGGCCGTGTACTCCGAGAAGATGCCCAGTTCCACGTAGCGCCGCACTCGCTTGAAGCCGGCGTCGCGCAGCGCCTGCAACACGACTTCGGGTGGCACGCAGGCTTCGATGGTGTCCCAGTAGTAGCGCCACAGCTCCGATGTGCCTTGGCGGTTCTTGGCCACCAGCCAAGCGATGGTGGGCACCACCAGGCGCATGTAGGCCTTCAGGCCGACCATCGCGGCGCGGCTTTGCGGCCGGGTGATCTCCATCACCACTAGCCGTCCGCCTGGGCGCAGCACGCGGTGGAACTCGGCAAAGGCAGCCGTGATGTCCGACAGGTGGCGCAGCGCATAGGCCATGCTGACAAAGTCGGCGCTGTGGGCTTCGCAGGGCAACGCCTCTGCACGGCCGCTGCGCAGCTGCACACCCGGCAAGCGCACCTGGCCCATCATGCCCGGGCTGGGGTCAACGCCTGTCAGGCGGCCACCGGGGCCGATGATCTTCAGCGCTTCGCGTGCCACCAACCCGGTGCCGATGCCGACGTCGAGCACGTCGGCGCCCTCGCGCAGCCGCGCGCGCTGCAACACCCGCCGCCGGTACCAGGGGCCGCTGCCGAAGGCCAGCACCTGCTCGATGCGGTCGTAGTCGGACGCGGTGCTGTCGAAGATGCCACGCACCCAGCGGTGTCGTTCGCTTTCGTCGGCGTAGTAGTCGGTCAGCGGCGCATGGGGCGCCAGCACGGGGGGGTGTTTGTCGGCAGGGGCGGCGGACATGGTGGCGGCTGTGCGGTTTGTGAAGGGGCTCTCGCAGATGGGCGAACGCGCCTTGCTCAAGCGGGTTTCGCGCCCCGCGAGCATAGCCGCCACTTCAGCGCGGCGAGGCCCCGTCGGGCGCTGCGGATGCCAGCCGCTGCGCCAGCCCGGCTTGCGCCATCAGCTCATCGAACCACAGCCGGTAGCCGGCATCGCTGGGGTGCAGCCCGTCGCTGGCGTTCAGGGCAGGCTGTTGCACAAAGGGGTCGGCGTCGTGTTCCTTGAACAGGTTCACGTAGATGGCCCCCTGTCGGGCGGCCGTTTCGCGCACGTGGCCGTGCAGTGTGCGCGCACGTGAAGTCATCCACCCGCTCACCGGGGCGAAGAAAAACGGCGCGTTGCCCACGTTGCCAGCCGGCATCAGCACCACCAGCGGCGCGCGCTCGCCGGCGAGTTGGGCGGCGCTGGCGATGTCGGCGCGCACGCCGTCCAGATTGCGCAGCCGGATGACGTCGTTGCCGCCGGCCTGGATGAGCACGATGTCGAAACGGTCGGTGCCCATCAACTGCTGCACCACGTCGGCAAACGTGGCGCCGTCGCGTGCGCGGTTTTCGATGTGCAGCCGGGGGTAGGCCTTGGCCAGCAGGCCCGCCATGCTGGTTTGCGGTGAAGTGGCGCCTGTGCCCACGGCCGTGCTGTCACCCACGATCAGCAAGCGGGCCTGCGCGTTGCTCACGCTGCGTTGCAGCGGCTCGCTGGCCTTGGCCAGGGCGGCCGCCTCGCGCAGGCGGCTGGCCGAGCAGGCGGCCAGCAACAGCAGGGCGGCGGCAGCGATGCCCCACAGCAGCGGTCGGAAGCCCAGGCGGCGGGAAACGGGGGGCATGGTCGTGGTGCGCTGTGTGACTGGGGCGGGGTGAAGGGAGGCAGGCGGATGATCGCCCGCCCGGCGCTGCTGCAGAACCGGCCGTTGCCCGTTCCGGGGGTAGGGCTCGTCCTACAGCGCCGGCTGCCAGCGCCCGCGCTGCCAGTCGGCCCCTGAGCACCCGCCGCGTGTAGGCAGATTGAGCCAACCCGCACTGCCGCTGGGGTCGCCGGTGGCACACTGGGCAGCGCAACGGTGGATTTGGCGTCTTGCCAACTCGACCTTGCCCCGTTCCAGAAAGTGCAGCCTGCCATGAGCGATCCCTTTGCCCCCCGCCTGACGCCCCGTGCCACGCCGTCCGCCGGCGCCACCTTGTGGGCGTTTGCGCGTGGCCTGGTGGGTGGTGTGTTGCGCATCGTGCTGGCGATTGCGGCTTTCCTGCTGATGCTGGGTGCCTTGCTGGTGGGCGCCCTGCTCGCGCTGGGCCTGGTGGCCTGGGCCTTGCTGCGTGGGCGCCGGCCGGCGGTGGGGGTGTTCAAGTCCACGCTGCACCGGGCAAGGCGCCCGATGGGTCCGTCCAATTGGCCGGGCCGCAGCCAGGGACAGGTCATCGATGTCGAGGTGCGTGAAGTGCCCGACACCGATCCGCCTGCGCGCCAGCCTTGAGGTCCGGCGCTCGTCACTCCGGCCGCGACCGGCCACCCCGTTTGCGACGGCGGTATCGCGTCATCAGCGGCGTCACCGAGATGCCGTGAACGACGATCGAGGTCACCACCACGGCCAGGGTCAGTGACACCAGGGTCTGCGCCAAGGGCGCCGGCAAGCCGTGGTTGACGGCGTACATCAGGTAGTACAGCGAGCCGATGCCGCGGATGCCGAACCAGCCGATCAGCAGGCGTTGGCTCTGCGACGTGGTGGACCTGGCCAGCCCCAATGCCACGGCTGCCGGCCGCACCACCAGCAGCACCAGTGGCACGAACCACCAGGCGGCGGGCAGCCAGGGCACGGCCCACAGCAGCATGCCCACGAGCACCACACCCACCATCTCGCCGATGCGGTCGAGCTGCTCGTTGAAGCTGAGCACGGCGTGGGTCATGTGGCGGCTGGCATGCGCGGGGTGGGTGGCGGCGGCGGCTTCGCTCAGGGCAGCGGCTGGCGGCGGCAGTGACACGCACGGTCCTGCGTCGCGTGCCGAGGGCAGGTCCTTGGCCGTGTGCCGCAGCGCCAGACCGGCAGAAAACACGGCCAGGAAGCCGTAGGCACTGGCCTGCACGGCAAAACCGTAGGACAGGCCGATGAGACCCAGCGCCAGGAAGTTTTCGCAGCCGACGGCCTCTTGGTAGCGCTGCCGCAGGTGCTGCACCAGGCGCCCCAGGCCGCTGCCCAGCGCACCCCCGATCAGAAGGCCGGCCGCACTGGCCCACAGCACGTCCACCGCCACCCAGCGCCAACCCCATTCGCCGATGTCGTGCAGGCCCAAGAGGCCCAGGCCCAGCATCACCACCGGGAAGGCGGTGCCGTCGTTCAGTCCGCCTTCGCCGGTGAGTGCAAAGCGCAGCTGGTCGCGGTCTTCGGGGTTGTCCACCTGCACGTCGGTGGCCAGCACCGGGTCGGTGGGGGCCAGGATGCCGCCCAGCAACACGGCCGCACCCAGCGGCAGACCCAGCAGCCAGACACCGGCCACGGCGATCAGCGCCACCGTGGCCACCATCGACAGCAAGGCCAGGCGCAGCGGCGGAAACCAGCGCCGGTCGTGCAGGCCGACACTCATCTTCAGGCCAGAAGTGAACAGCGACAGCAGCACGATGACCTCGGCCGTGTGCTCCAGCAGCCGGGTGTCTTCGAACGGACTGGGTGCCGCCAGCGCCAGCGCCCAGGGCCCCACCGCCAGTCCGGCCAGCAGGTAGACCATGGACGTGCTGGCCGGCATGCGGGACAGCATCGTGCCGGCCAGCGCCATGAACACCAGCAGCGCGCCGCCGATGGTCAACCACAGCGCAAAGCTCATCGGGGTGTGCGGTTCATCGGGCAGTTCATTGGGAAGCGCGCCTGCCCGGGCGCGACGCCGCCAAAGGGGCGGGCGCTCAGGGTGCCATCAGCGACAGCTGCAGTTGCACCGCTGCTTGCGCGGTGACCGTGGGCGGTGGCATCTGAACCGAAGCCACGCCGCGAGACAGCAGGCGGGCGCGCACCTGCCGGGCCCGTTGCAGCGCCAGCGGCGAAGTGGCCGCGCTGTCGCCCGGGGCGGCCACCGTCTGCAACTGGGCCTGCGGTGTGCGGCGCAGGCTTTCGGCCACCTTGTCCAGCACCGCGGCCAACGCGGGCAGCACGCGGCTGCTGCCGGTGTCGAAGCAGAATTCGCGTGGCACGTCGATGTTCAACGGGCCTTCGCCCTGTTGTTCGATCTGCACCGGCGTGCCCTTGAACCAGGACTGCAACCACTCCCGTTCGGTGGTCAGCGGGTTCGGCGGCGGGGCCGGTGTGGGTGTTGGTGCCGGCACTGCCGTGGGTGCGGTGCCCGAACTGCCCGGCGTGCGGCCGGCGCCCGACGGTGGCGGGGTGGCTGACGCGCCGCCGGCTGTGCGCGAAGCGGGGGCCGGTGCGGGCGCAGCTGTTGTTGCGCAGCCCTGAAGCCCGGCCAGCGCTGACAGCGAGGCCAATGCCGACACGATGGACCACCGCCTGGCGGGGCAGGCCAGGGTGGACGAGGATGAGGTGCAGTCGTGCATCCGACACATCGTACGCGCGGCGGGTCAGTGCCCTGTCACCAGGTGCAAAGACCGCGTTGGCGTCTGCGGGCACTGCGCCTTCAAGGCGCCGGGCGGGCCCCCGGTGCGCCACCCTCGAACCAGCGCTGGATCAGCAGGCGTTCAGCGTCGGTGATCTGCGTCGCGTTGTTCATCGGCATCAGCTTCAGCACCACGCTCTGCTGGTAGATGGCCTGCGCGTGCTGCTGGATGAGTTCGGGCGTGTGCAGCGCGACGTTTTTCTGCTGCACCTGCGCGTTGTGGCACAGCGTGCAGCGCTGGTCCATCACGGCTTTCACCTCGGCCAGGGAGGGCAAGGGCGCGCCTGCGGCGGCCTTGGGCTTGGGCGGCGGTGCCATCCACACCGCCAGGCCCAGCAGCAGCGCGGTGCCGACGGCGGCGTATTCCCAGGCCACGCGCTTGCCCTGCACCAGGGCCTTGTGCCGCACCACGAAACTGTGGCGGATGAGTGCACCGGCCAGCATCAGCAGCACCAGCACGACCCAGTTGTGCGGGCCCTGGTAGAGCCATCAGCACCGGCAGCGTGAAGTAGGTGTTGTGCACGCTGCGCTGCTTGGCGCGCTGGCCGTGGATGGCGTCCACCGGCTGGCCGGCCTTCATCTGTGCGATGACGGTTTTCTGGCCCGGGATGATCCAGAAGAACACGTTGGCGCTCATCGCCGTGGCGATCATCGCGCCCACCATCAGGAAGGCGGCACGGCCGGCAAACAGCTGGCAGGCGGCCCAGGAAGCAGCCACGATGTAGACCAGCACCAGCAAGCCGACCAGCGCGTCGCCGCCGACCTTGCCGTTTTTCTCGCCTACCCAACGGCAGATCAGGTCATAAGCCACCCAGAACACCACCAGGAAGGCCAGCGCCGCAGCCACCGCCAGCCCCGGTGATGACCAGGCATAGACCTGGGTGTCGATCAGGAAGGTGCGGGCATTGAACAGGTACATCACCGTGAACAGCGCAAAACCCGTCAGCCAGGTGGAATAACTCTCCCAGAAGAACCAGTGCAGGTGCTCGGGCAGCGACTTCGGTGCCACCAGGTATTTCTGCGGGTTGTAGAAACCACCGCCGTGCACGGCCCAGAGCTCGCCGTCGACACCCTTGGCTTTGAGTTCGTTTGATTCAGGCTTCGTGAGGCTGTTGTCCAGGAACACGAAGTAGAAGCTGGAGCCGATCCAGGCGATGGCCACGATCACGTGTGCCCATCGCAAGAGCAGGTTGACCCAGTCGAGAAGGTAGGTGGTGTCCATCGGCGGCAGTTCGGGTGGGCGGTTGGTACTTGCTCACCACAGCGGGCGCTGTGAGCCGGGGATGGAGTGTCGCGCATGGGCCGCTGGATGCGGCCCGCCCACGGCGACGGATTTGGCGGGGTGCTTCAGTTCTTGACGTCGGCGGCCTTGATGGCCGGTGTCCAGTCCTTGATCTGCTTGACAACAAAACCGGCGAATTCTGCGCTGCTCATCTTCACGGTGGTGATGCCCAGTTCTTCGAAGCGCTTGACGATCGCCGGGTCGGCCACGATGGTGGCCAGGGCCTGGCTCAGCTTGTCGCTGACTTCTTTGGGCAGACCGGCGGGGCCCGACACGCCGAAGTAGTTTTCGGCCAGCAACTGCGGCAGACCCAGTTCCACCACCGTGGGCACGTCGGGCGCCAGTGGCGAACGCGTGCGCGAGGTCACGGCCAGGCCCTTGAGCTGACCGCTTTTCATCATCGGCACATAGGCCGTGATGACGTCGATGCCGATCGGGATGGTGCCGGCGATCAGGTCGGTGGTCATCGGTGCGCCGCCTCGGTAAGGCACGTGCGTCATGTCGATCTTCATCGCGCCTTTGGCCATTTCGCCCACGATGTGGCCGATGGACCCCGGCCCGCCACTGCCGAAACTCTGGAACTTGCCGAGGTCCTTCAGCGTTGCCGGGCCGTTCTTGGGGTTGGCCATGATGGCCACCGGCGCAATGCCCAGCATGGCCACGTGCGTGAACTGGGTGGCCGGGTCGTAGGGTTGTTTGGGCACCGTGAAGGGGCCGATGGACAAGGGTGTGCTGTTGCTCAACATCAGCGTGTAGCCGTCCGGTGCAGCACGCACCACTTCGTTGCCCCCGATAGTGCCGCCGGCACCGGGTTTGTTGTCCACCACCACGGCCTGGCCCAGGGCCTTGGCCAGCGGTTCGCTGATGGTGCGAGCGACGATGTCACTGGCGCCGCCAGCGGCGAAAGTGACGACCAGGCGAATCGACTTTTCGGGGTAGGCGGCCTGCGCAAACCAAGGCAGAAGCAGGCTGGCTGACAGCAGCGCAGCACGGCTGAAAGGCAAGAGTCGATGGCTCATGAAGCGCGTTCCCGTTGATGGATGGTGCAGCCCGCCACGCAAAGCCTGTGCCGGCCAGGCCTGCTGCGGGGCCGATGCATCAACTGCCGCGGTAGGTGCTGTACGAAAACGGGCTCACCAGCAGCGGCACGTGGTAGTGACCCTGGGCGTCGGCAATGCCGAAGTCCAGCTGCACGGTGTCGATGAAAGCCGGCTCGGGCAGCACCACGCCATGCGCGCGGAAGTAGGGCGCCACCTCGAACAGCAGGCGGTAGCGGCCCACCGCCATCTGCGCGGCGCTCAGCAGCGGGCCGTCGGCCCGGCCATCGTCGTTCAGCACCAGCTGCTGCAGCGTGACCGCGCCGCTGTTGTCCAGGCGCTGCAGCGTGACCCGCATGCCAGCGGCCGGGCAGCCATGTGCGGTGTCGAGCACGTGTGTGCTGAGGTGTCCCATCGGTTCGGCTCTTGGGGCTTGCGCCAGGGTGCGCGGGGTGGCAAAGTGTATACACTTCAGAATACACGTCAACGCCAACCTGGTGCTGCACGGCACCGTGATGACGACACCCGACACGCCACCCATGGCCCGCAGCCGCGCCAACCTCCAGGTCATCAGCCCCAGCCGCCGCGCTTCCGTGACACGGACGCGCCAGGCACGCCCCGCCGCGGTGCCGGCCATGCCGCCCGTGGCCATGCCGCCCGGCAGCACCGAGCGCATCGTCAGCGCCATCACCGCGGCCATCGTCGAACGCCGCCTGATGCCGGGCACCAAGCTGGTCGAGCAGCAGATCGCCGACCTCTTCAAGGTCAGCCGCACGCTGGTGCGGCAAGCGCTGAACCAGCTCAGCCGCGACCGCCTGGTGACGCTGGAACCGGCGCGGGGCGCTTTTGTCGCGCAGCCCAGCGTCGAAGAAGCGCGCCAGGTTTTCGAGGTGCGCAAGATCATCGAATCGCAGATGGCCCGCCAGCTGTGTGCGGTGGTCACCGACAGCCAGGTCGCGCTGCTGCGCGCCCACCTGGTGCAGGAGGCCGATGCCGTGTCGCGGGTGGACGTGGCCGGCCGCACGCACCTGCTGGCCGACTTCCACGTCGTGCTGGCGCGGCTGCTGGGTAACGAGGTGCTGGCGCAGTTGCTGGGTGACCTGCTGGCACGCTGTTCGCTCATCGCCCTGATGTACCAGTCGGCGCACTCGGCCGAACACTCGGCGGCCGAACACGTGGCCATCGTCGATGCGATCGAACGGCGTGACGCCCGTGCTGCGTCCAGGCTGATGGAAAGCCACCTGAGCCACGTCGAAAAGAACCTTCAACTCCACCCGCGGGTCGCCGACCTCGGGCAACTGCTGCACGTCTGATGAAGACCTTGCCCTACCCCCGAGACCTGCGCGGCTACGGCCGCAACCCCCCACACGCCCAGTGGCCCGGCCAGGCCCGCATTGCGGTGCAGTTCGTGTTGAACTACGAAGAGGGCGGTGAAAACAACCCGCTGCACGGCGACGCCACGAGCGAGACCTTCCTGTCCGAACTGGTCACCGCGCAAGCCTACGAAAACCGCCACATGACGATGGAGTCGATGTACGAATACGGCTCACGTGTCGGCGTGTGGCGCATCCTGCGTGAATTCGACCAGCGCGGCCTGCCGCTGACGGTGTTCGGTGTGGTTTCTGCGCTGGAGCGTTACCCCGAACTGGTGCAGCATTTCCTGAAGCGTGGCGACGAAGTGGCCAACCACGGCCTGCGCTGGATCCACCACCAGCACATGCCCGAGGCCACCGAACGCAAGCACATTGGTGTCGCCACCGAGTTGTTGAAGCAGCTGACCGGCGTGACCGGTGCCGACACCGGCACGGGCTGGTACACCGGCCGCGACAGCCCCAACACGCGCCGCCTGGTGGTCGACCAGGGTGGCTACGAATACGACAGCGACTACTACGGCGACGACCTGCCTTTCTGGCTGCAGGTGCAGAAGAGCGACGGCACGCTGGCGCCGCACCTGGTGGTGCCGTACTCGCTGGACACCAACGACATGCGCTGTGTGCAGGCCCAAGGCTTCAACACCGCCGACCACTTTTTCACCTACCTGCGCGACGCCTTCGACGCGCTGTATGCCGAAGGTGAAGAGGCCCCGAAGATGATGAGCATCGGCATGCACTGCCGTCTGCTGGGCAAGCCGGCGCGCATCTCGGCGCTGCAGCGTTTCATGGACCACGTCCAGTCGCGCGAACGGGTGTGGATCTGCCGCCGCATCGACATCGCGCGGCATTGGAAGGCCACACATCCTTTCGACGCGGCCACGGCCTTCGTGTGGCGATAGGAGGGCACAGATGCTCACGCTCGAACAGATCAACAGCACCAGCGCCGCCGAGTTTGTCGCGCTGCTGGATGGCACCTACGAACATTCGCCCTGGGTGGCTGAGTTGGCGGCCGGGCAGCGACCTTTTGCCAGCCTGGCGGCCTTGAAACTGGCGCTGGTGAACAGCGTGCGAGGCATCGGCCGCGAAGCGCAGCTGAAGCTGATCCGCGCCCACCCCGAACTGGCGGGCAAGGCCATGGTGAGCCAGAGCCTGACGGCGGAAAGCACCCACGAACAAGGCAGGGCCGGGCTCACCGATTGCACACCTGAAGAGTTTTCGCACATCCAGCAACTCAACGCGGCTTACAACCAGAAGTTCGGCTGGCCCTTCATCCTGGCCGTGCGCGGCCCGCGGGGCCTGGGCCTGAGTCGCACACAGATCATCAAGACCTTCGAACGCCGCCTGGCCGGCCACCCCGACTTCGAAATGGCCGAGGCGCTGCGCAATATCCACCGCATTGCCGAGATCCGCCTGAACGACAAGTTCGGCGTCACGCCCACGCAGGGCCAGCAGGTGTGGGACTGGGCCGAAGCCCTGGCCGTGCACAGCGACCCCGGTTTCAAGGAACAGGGCCAGCTGACCGTGACCTACCTGACCGACGCGCATCGCGCGGTGGCGCATCAACTGCAGGCCTGGATGAAGGACTGCGGCTTCGACCAGGTGCACATCGACGCCGTCGGCAACGTGGTGGGTGTGTACGCCGGCACCGATCCGGGTGCCAAGCGCCTGTTGACCGGCAGCCACTACGACACCGTGCGCAACGGCGGCAAGTACGACGGCCGCCTGGGCATTCTGGTGCCGATGGCCGTGGTGAAAGCGCTGCATGCCCAGGGCCGGCGCTTGCCCTTTGGCATCGAGGTGGTGGGTTTTTCGGAAGAAGAGGGCCAGCGCTACAAGGCCACCTTCCTGGGCAGCGGCGCGCTCACCGGTGACTTCGACCCGGCCTGGCTGCAGCAGCAGGACGCCGACGGGGTGACCATGCAGGACGCGATGAAAGCCGCCGGCCTGCCGGCCACGCTGGACGCCATCCACGCACTGAAACGCGATGCCTCGGCTTACCTGGGTTTTGTCGAGGTGCACATCGAACAGGGCCCGGTGCTGAACGAACTGGACCTGCCCTTGGGCGTGGTCACCAGCATCAACGGCGGCCTGCGTTACGTGGGCACGATCAGCGGCCAGGCCAGCCATGCCGGCACCACGCCGATGGGGCGTCGCCGCGATGCCGCGTGTGCGGTGGCCGAGCTGATCCTGTTCGTGGAACAGCGCGCCGGTGCCGTGCCCGACGTGGTGGGCACGGTGGGCATGCTGCAGGTGCCGGGTGGGTCGATCAACGTCGTACCGGGCAGTTGCCACTTCAGCCTGGACCTGCGCGCCACCACCAACGAAGCACGCGACCAGTTGGGTGCGGACGTGCTGGCCGAGCTGGACCGCATCTGCAGCACACGGGGCCTGAGCCACAGCCTGGAACTGACCATGGCCGCCAGCGCCGCACCCTGTGCGCCAGCCTGGCAACAGCGCTGGGAAGCGGCGGTGAAGTCGCTGGGCCTGCCGGCCTTCCGCATGCCCAGCGGCGCGGGCCACGACGCGATGAAGCTGCACGAGGTGATGCCGCAGGCCATGCTCTTCATGCGCGGCGGCAACTCGGGCATCAGCCACAACCCGCTGGAAACCATCACCGCCGACGACACCGAGCTGTGTGTTGCCGCCTGCACCCAACTGGTCGAAGACCTGGCCCGCTCATGAACGCCCACCAACAACTCGACGCCTGGATCGATGCGCACTTCGACGAAGAAGTGCGATTTCTGCAAGCGCTGGTGCAGGTGCCCACCGATACGCCGCCGGGCAACAACGCACCGCACGCCGAGCGCACCGCCGAGCTGCTGGCGGCCATGGGCCTGGTGGCCGAAAAACACCCGGTGCCGCAGGCCCAGGTCACTGCCCACGGCCTGCAGTCCATCACCAACCTCATCGTGCGCCAGCGTTTTGCCGATGGTGGCCCGGTGATCGCGCTCAACGCGCACGGCGACGTGGTGCCACCGGGTGAAGGTTGGACGCACGGGCCCTACTCGGGCGAGGTGGTCGACGGCAAGCTCTACGGCCGTGCCTCGGCGGTGAGCAAGAGCGACTTCGCCAGCTTCACCTTTGCGCTGCGCGCCCTGCAGGCGCTCGGTGCGCCGCTGAAGGACGCGAAACCAGCGATCACGCCGCTGCGCGGCGCGGTGGAGTTGCACTTCACCTACGACGAAGAGTTCGGCGGTGAACTGGGCCCGGGCTGGCTGCTGTCGCAAGGCCTGACAAAACCCGACCTGCTGATCGCTGCTGGTTTCAGCTACCAGGTGGTGACCGCACACAACGGCTGCCTGCAGATGGAAGTCACGCTGCACGGCCTGGCCTCGCACGCCGCCTACCCGGAAACGGGCGTGGACGCGCTGCAGGCGGCCAACCCCTTGCTGACGGCGCTGTACGCCTACAACGGGGTGCTGCGCCAAAGGCGTTCGCAGGTGGCCGGCATCACGCACCCTTACCTGAACGTGGGCCGCATCGAAGGCGGCAGCAACACCAACGTCGTGCCCGGCAAGGTGGTGATCAAGCTCGACCGCCGCATGATTCCCGAAGAAGACCCGGCCGCCGTCGAAACCGAACTGCGCACCTTGATCGAAAACACGGTCAAGCAGAGCCCGGCGGTGCGGCTGGAGATCAAGCGCCTGCTGATGGCCCGGTCGCTGCAGCCACTGCCGGGCAACCGGGCGCTGGTGCAAGCCATCCAGCGCCACGGCGAAGCGGTGTTCGGCGAGCACATTGCCGAGAGTGGCACACCGCTGTACACCGACGTGCGGCTGTATGGCGAACACGGCGTGCCGGCCGTCATTTATGGCGCCGGACCGCGCACGGTGCTGGAAAGCAATGCCAAGCGTGCGGACGAACACCTGCAGCTGTCCGACCTTCGTGGTGCCACGCGGGTCATCGCACGCACCTTGTTCGATCTTCTGCAACCCTGAATCTGGCGGCGTGCGCCGCATCGGGGTGCGCAGCGCCTGTTTGTGGTGCAAGCCCCAAGGGCGAGGTGAGCACGGAACTTGCAGAATTTGTCATCGCGGCCCAGAACCCCGAACCACCAATCCCCGTCACCCTGACCTCTCAGTCTTCAGACACCCACCACGGAGCCTTGCCCATGAACCCGCTGTTCACTTCACTCAAGCGCCGCACGCTGCTGGCCGCGGCCAGCCTGCTGGCTGCACCCGCACTGGCGCTGGCGCAGACGCCCATCAAGTTCCAGCTCGACTGGCGTTTCGAAGGGCCGGCTGCGCTGTTCCTGGCGTCCACCGTCAAGGGCTACTACAAGGCCGCGGGTCTGGACGTGACCATCGACGCTGGCAACGGCAGCGGCGGCACCGTGACGCGGGTCGCCAGCGGCACCTACGACATGGGCTTTGCCGACATGGCCGCGCTGATGGAATTCCACGCCAACAACCCCGACGCGCCCAACAAGCCGGTCGCGGTGATGATGGTCTACAACAACACGCCGGCCGCCGTGCTGGCGCTGAAGAAAAGCGGCATCACCAAACCGTCAGACCTGAACGGCAAGAAGCTGGGCGCACCCGGTTTCGACGCCGGCCGCAAGGCCTTCCCGATCTTCGCGCAGGCCAACGGCATCAGCGGTGTGCAGTGGACCAGCATGGACCCGCCGCTGCGCGAGACGATGCTGGTGCGCGGTGACATCGACGCCATCACCGGCTTTTCCTTCACCAGCCTGCTGAACCTGGAAGCGCGCGGCGTGAAGACCGAAGACATCGTCGTGCTGCCTTACCCGGCACACGGCGTGAAGCTCTACGGCAACGTCATCATCGCCAGCCCGAAGATGATCAAAGAGAATCCGGCGGCGGTGAAGGCCTTCCTGAGCGCGTTCACCAAGGGTGCCAAGGAAGTGATGGCCAACCCCGACCCGGCCATCGAGTACGTGAAGGCCCGTGACGGCATCATCAACGTTGACCTGGAAAAGCGCCGCCTGCGCCTGGCCATCGACGCTGTCGTGGCCAGCCCCGACGCACGTGCCGAGGGTTTTGGTGTTGTCGTGCCAGGTCGCCTGGCGCTGATGGCTTCGCAGGTCTCGGACGCCTTCGGCACCAAGACCCGCATCGACCCGACCGCGGTGTGGACCGACACGCTGCTGCCTTCGAAGGCCGAGCTCAACATCCTGCCGCCGGCCAAGAAGTGAAACCTGCTGGCGCTGCGGCGGTCAAGGGTGGCGCTGGCCACCCCGCCGCAGCGTCAGCGCAAGTCGTAGGACAGCTGGAACATGATGGCCGCGTCGCCCAGCGCGTGGGCGGTCAGGGCCCAGTTCTTGTTGAACTGCCAGCCCAGCGACACGGTGGCCCCCGGCGAAAAGCCGTTGTTGTTGAAGGGCACCTTGTCTTCGTACTTGCCCCGGTAGCCGTACATCAGGCCACCCGTGGCCTGCCCATGGAGTTGCTCCATGCCGAACAGGGCAGGGAAACGTTTGCCCACGTAGAGGTATGCGCTGGGCTGGCCGAAGGAATTGCGAAAGTAGGAGGCGCCAGCCAGCCAGTCGTCGCTGCGCTGGCGTTCGAAGCCCAAGGCCCAGACATGGCGGTGTTCGTCGCTGGGCCGGATGTGCTGCGAAAACGGCGAACCGACGATGCGCCAGTGGCCTTCGCCCAGCAGTCCCGGGCCTTCGGCTGCATTGGCCATTTGAACGCCGCCGATACTGGCCGCCCACACAAAAACGGCCCCCAGGGGCCGGCAAGCAAGGTACTTCATGGCCGCTATTGTCACTGCTTGCGCAAAAGGCCCACCTGCCAGGCCACCCGACGCCGGGCGCACTTGGGCGCAGCTCTTCACGCTGAGTCTGGTTCTCTTGCTGCCGCTGCTGTCGTCCTGCGCTTGGCTCGAACAGCACCAGCGCCGGATCGCCTTGCGCCCGACACCCACCTTGCCCCAGCACGTGGCCAACTCGGCGGCCTCCTGGCAGCCGGGCGACACCCGCGAGATGCTGAGCCTGCCCGGTGGCCAGCAGCTGGCCGTCTGGTGGCTGCCGCAGCCCGATGCAGCGGCGCCGACGCTGCTGTACCTGCACGGCACCTTCCGCAACCTGTACCAGAACCTGCCCAAGATCGATGCGCTGCGCAAGGCTGGCTTTTCGATCGTCGCGGTGGACTACCGCGGCTGGGGCGACAGCACGGCCCTGGTGCCGTCGGAAGACACCATCACGGCCGACACACGGCTGGCCTGGACCGAGATGCAACGCCGCCAGCCCGATGCCGGCAAGCGCGTGATCTACGGCCACTCGATGGGCGGCGCGGTGGCGGTGCGGTTGGCGAGCGAGCTCAAACACGGCAAGGACTACGCCGCGCTGGTGCTCGAAAGCACCTTCACCCGCATGCCCGACGTGGCCACGGCGGCCGGCTTCTGGGGCAGCGTCGCGGGCTGGGCCACGACGCTGGAGTTCGATTCGATCTCGCGCATCGGCCAGGTCGACGCACCGGTGCTCATGCTGCACGGCAGCCGCGACAAAACCGTGCCGGTGGAATTGGGCCGACGCCTGCGCGATGCCGCGCGGCCCGAGGTGCAATGGGTCGAATTCCCGAACGGCACCCACAGCCGCCTGCAGCAAGAGGCGCCCGATCTGTACCAGCAGGCCTTCCGTGACTTCTTGAGCCCCGGCAAGCAAAAACCCGCCCCACCCACCCGCAGCACATCACCATGACCCACTTCGTCGACTTCAAGAACGTCTGGCTGGCCTACAACGACGAGTTGCTGGCGCAGGGCAACTTTGCGGTCGAGGACATCTCGCTGCAGGTGGACGAAGGTGAGTTCATCGCCATCGTCGGCCCCAGCGGTTGTGGCAAGAGCACCTTCATGAAGCTCACCACGGGTTTGAAGATGCCCAGCAAGGGCAGCATCCACATCGGCGGCGCGCCGGTGACCGGGCCGCTGAAGATCAGCGGCATGGCCTTCCAGGCGCCGAGCCTGCTGCCCTGGCGCACCACGGTGCAGAACGTGTTGCTGCCGCTGGAGATCGTCGAACCCTACCGCACGCAGTACAAGACGAAGAAGAAGGAATACGAAGCGCGTGCGCGCGAGTTGCTGAAAAGCGTGGACAAGTTCCCGTGGCAGCTGAGCGGCGGCATGCAGCAGCGCGCCAGCATCTGCCGCGCGCTGGTGCACGAGCCCAAGATGCTGCTGCTGGACGAACCCTTCGGCGCGCTCGACGCCTTCACGCGCGAAGAGCTGTGGTGCATCTTGCGTGACCTGCATGCGGCGCAGCGCTTCAACGTCATCCTGGTCACGCACGACCTGCGCGAAAGTGTGTTCCTGGCCGACACCGTGTACTGCATGAGCCGCAGCCCGGGCCGCTTCGTCGTCAAGCGCCACATCGACCTGCCGCGCCCGCGGGACCTGGAAGTGACCTACACGCCGCAGTTCACCGACATCGTGCACGAGCTGCGCGGGCACATCGGTGCCATGCGAAAAACCGGCGTTGCCGTTCCCCAATAAAGGCGCCGCCATGAAAGTCTCGAAGAACGTCGAACGTTGGTCACCGGTCATCGTGCTGGTGTTTGCACTGCTGCTGTGGCAGGTGATCGTGACGGTGTTCAACGTCGCCGATTTCATCTTCCCCAGCCCCTGGCAGATTGCATTGCAGTTCACCGAATTCGGCGGCCCGCTGCTCGAAGCCGCCTGGAAGACCTTCTGGGTCACGATGGTGGGTTTCGGCCTGAGCATCGTGGTGGGTGTGCTGCTGGGTTTCCTGATCGGCAGCAGCCGCCTGGCCTACACGGCGCTGTACCCGCTGATGGTGGCCTTCAACGCCGTGCCCAAGGCGGCGGTGGTGCCCATCCTGGTGGTCTGGTTCGGCATCGGCCTGGGGCCGGGCATCCTGACGGCTTTCCTGATCAGCTTTTTCCCCATCACCGTGAACATCGCCACCGGCCTGGCGACGCTGGAGCCCGAGTTGGAAGACGTGTTGCGTGTGCTGGGCGCCAAGCGCTGGGACGTGCTGGTGAAGGTGGGCCTGCCAAGGTCCATGCCGTACTTCTATGGCTCGCTCAAGATCGCCATCACGCTGGCTTTCGTGGGCACCGTGCTGGCCGAGATGACCGCGGGTGACTCGGGCATCGGCTACCTCATCAGCTCGGCCGGCAGCCAGCAGCGCACACCGCTGGCCTTTGCCGGCCTGGTGACCATCGGCGCGATGGCGATGGCCATGTACGAGCTCTTCAGCTGGGTCGAAAAGCGCACCACCGGCTGGGCCCACCGCGGCACACAAGGTGAGTGAGGGGCAGGGCACCAGCGCATGACCGACGAACAGATCCTGCGCCACCTGCGCCACGCCAACGCGGTGGCACGCCGGGCCATGGAGCAGGGCCACCATCCCTTCGGCGCCCTGCTGGTGGGCCCCGACGGCGACACCGTGCTGCTGGACCAGTCCAATGTCGACACCGTGAACCATGCCGAAGCCGTGCTGGCGCGTGAGGCAGCACAACGATTCACGCCGCAGCAGCTGTGGGACTGCACCTTGGTCACCACGGTCGAGCCCTGCGCGATGTGTGCCGGCACGCAGTACTGGGCCCACATCGGGCGCCTGGTCTACGGCCTCAGCGAAAGCCGGCTGCTGCAGATCACCGGCAGCCACGAAGAGAACCCGACGCTGGACCTGCCGTGCCGCGAGGTGTTTGCGCGCGGCCAGAAGCCGATGCAGGTGATCGGCCCGGTGCCCGAGATGGAAGAAGACATCGCGGCGCTGCACCGCGGGTTCTGGTCCACGCCTTAGTGCTTCAGAGCCTCAATCCAGCGGTGCAGCCAGCAGCTGCCCACGGCAGCCCGCCGGGCTGGAAAGCGCGGCTGTCGCTGCACTACACACATCAGCAGTGCCGCACCGGTGCACACGACGAGCACGAAGGTCCCTTGCGTGTGCTGCAGCGCCTGTACCCCGAAGGCCCGGCGATCTGCCACCACGTGGTCGTGCACCCGCCGGGTGGTGTCGTGGCGGGCGACGAACTGCATCTCCGCGCGCAACTGGACACCGGCAGCCACGCGCTGATCACCACGCCGGGCGCCACGCGCTTCTACCGCAGTGAAGGTGCGCCGGCCTTGCAGTCGGTGCACCTGAAAATGGCCGCCGACACGCGGCTGGAGTGGTTGCCGATGGAGACCATCGCCTACAGCGGCTGCCTGGCAGAAAGCCGTGTGGTGGCCGAACTGGCGCCGGGCGCCGAGATGATGGCTTGGGACGTGCTGGCGCTGGGCCTGCCCGCCGCCAAGCAGCCCTTCGTGGCGGGTGCCTTCAGGCAGCACCTGCAGGTGCCCGGTGTCTGGCTGGAACGTGCCACGGTGGCGGCCAGCGACACACGCCTCTTGCAGTCGCCGCTGGGCTGGGGTGGGCATGCCGTGTGCGCCACGATGTGGTTTGCCGCCGGGCAAGCCCTGTCGGCGGCGCGCCGGCAGCAGTTGCTGGACTGCGCCACGGCGCTGATCGATAACATGCCGGAAGCCGCGCGTGCCGGCGTCACTGCGCCTCAGTCTGCCGTGCTGGTGGTGCGGGTGCTGGCCCCGCGTGTGGAGCCGGCCATGCGCCTGTTGTCAGCGCTGCGTGCGGCCTGGCGCCGCGAGGCCTGGGGGCTGGCCGCCGAACCGCCGCGCATCTGGCGCACCTGAAGGCTGCTGCGCAAAGTGAAAAGCCGGCCTGTTGGCCGGCTTCGGTGGCAGCAAGGCCAGGCTGCCTAGGCGCGGCGAGCCGTGCGGCGCGCCAGGCCGGCGGCCAGCAGCGCTGCGCCCACCAGCGTCAAGCCGCCCGGCTCGGGCACGGTGCCGATGATCTCGCGCTCGATCTTGCGTTCGATGGCTTCGGCAAAGGCCGTGAAGTCCGCAGCAAAGGTCTGGAAGGCGTTGGCGCCGCCGATGACGTTGAGAGCGCCGTATTCATAGGCGTTCACCGCGTCTTCCGGGTCCAGGCCGAAGAAGTTGCGGTCGTTCAGCCAGATCGCGTTGATGGTCGTGCCGCCATTGGCCAGGAAGTTGTCGCGCGCGGTCTGCACCGGCACGCACACCAGGCCGCTGGAGCAACCGCCGGTGCTTTGTGCACCTTCAGAAGCGATGTCCAGCACACGACGGGTGCCTTCGAAGGCGTTGCTGTTCATGTCGGCCAGTGCGGCATCGATGAGACCGCTCTGGTTGTCACCGGAACCTGCCGAGCCGCGGGGGGCGGCGAGCACGGCCGCGGCAAAGGCGTTGGCTTGCGCGGCATTGCTGATCAGCGTCCAGTCCACGGCAACGGACAGGCCGGTGGCGAAGTCGACCAGCTTGACGGCAACGCTGCCCACCGACGCGATGGCACTTTGCACGGCAGCGCTCTGGAAGGCCTGTGCAAAGCCCTGGCGCTGCAGCGCAAAGTCGGTGCCGTCGACGCTGCCGGAGATGTCGGCGGCCAGGTACAGCTCCAGTGCCACCGGCACGGCCTGCGCAGGGGTGGCCAGCGCAAACGCAGCCGCAGCGGCTGCGCACAAGGGGGTCAGGCGTTTCATGGGGATGCTCCCGGTTGGATCACCGCGCTGGCCGGCCCCTAGAGCTAGGGGTCCCTGTCAAGCCACGCAGCCTGGGGGTGTCCAACAGCATCAAACGTACCCCGTCGGGAAATGCCTGAGCCATCAGCCACTTGCGTGGCGCTGGCGGTGGCGCAAGGGCCGCCCGCTGGCCAGCGTGTCAAGATTCCCGGCACCCCTTGGCAGCCCGCCCGGCTGACGCAAAGCCCGCACCAGGGTCCGAATTCGGCACCGGGCGACCCGGCGCCAAGCCGGTCCGACCGCACCGATACTCTCGCCCCATGTACGCACCGTACTTCGGTCTGAGCCGCGAACCCTTCTCGCTGGCACCCGACCCCCGTTTTCTGTTCATGAGCGACCGCCACCGCGAAGCGCTGGCGCACCTGCTGTATGGCGTCGGCGGGGGCGGCGGCTTCGTGTTGCTGACCGGTGAGATCGGCGCCGGCAAGACCACGGTCGCGCGCTGCTTCCTGGAACAGCTGCCGCCGCACTGCGACGTGGCCTACATCTTCAACCCCTGCCTGACGGTCATCGAACTGCTGCAGACGGTGTGCAGCGAGTTCGGCCTGCCGGCGCTGGCCCCGGGTGCCAGCGTGAAGCTGCACGTCGATGCGCTCAACGCCTATCTGCTGGATGCCCACGCGCGTGGCCGCCACGCGCTGCTCGTCATCGACGAAGCGCAGGCCCTGGATGCCGCGGTGCTGGAGCAACTGCGACTCTTGACCAACCTGGAAACGGCCGAGCGCAAGCTGCTGCAGATCGTGCTCATCGGCCAACCCGAGCTGCGCACGATGCTGGCCCAGCCGGGGCTGGAACAGCTGGCGCAGCGGGTGATCGCGCGTTACCACCTGGGCCCTCTGAGCGCTGCGGAGACGCGGCACTACGTCGAACACCGGCTGGCCGTGGCCGGCTTGAACAGGCCACTGCCGTTCGATGCCGCTGCGCTGGCCGCCATCCACCAGCACAGCGCCGGAGTGCCGCGCCGCATCAACCTGCTGGCCGACCGGGCCTTGCTGGGCGCCTACGCGCAGCAGCGACCCGGTGTCGACCGGGGCATCGTGCAGCATGCCGCGCAGGAAGTTTTCGACCGGGCACCGGCCGGCGCTGGCTGGCTTCGCTGGCTGGCCGGACCCGGTCGCCCCTGGGCCGGGGCAGCGATCGGATTGTTGCTGCTGGGCGGCGCCCTGGTCTGGCTGGGCCGGCCCGATGCAGCCGCCGACGCAGCGCCTGCGGCGGCCTTGGCCTCGTCGGTGGCTGGTGATGCGTCCGCTTCTGCCGCTTCGGCGGCATCGGGTGTGGGCGATGCAGCGGCCAGTTCACCTGTTGCAGCGGCAAACACCGATGGGCTGCCCGAGCTGCTGAGCGCCGCCCACCGCGACGAAGCCCTGGCCTGGCGCGAACTGGCGCTGCGCTGGAACGTGTCCATCGGCGATGGCGACCCGTGCACGGTGGCGGCGCAGGCCCAGCTGGCCTGTTTCAAGAGCAGCGCTGGGGGCCTGGCCCAGCTGCGGCAACTGCAGCGCCCGGCGCTGCTGACGTTGCGCCAGGGCAGCCAGCCGCGTGTGCATGCCGTGCTGGTGGCGCTGGATGCCCGGCAGGCCACGCTGCAGGTGGGCGCGCGCAGCTTCGAGGTGCCCCTGGCCGCGCTGGCCGCTGCCTGGCGCGGCGAGTTCGCCACCTTCTGGCGCACACCACCGGGCTGGCGCCCCGGCCTCGATGCCGCGGGCCGCGCGTGGCTGCAAGCGCAACTGGCGCAGGCCATGCCCGAGGCGGCGGCATCACCGCCACGCAGCCAGGCCGACCAGGTGGCCGCCTTCCAGTTGCTGCAGGGCCTGCCCGTCGATGGCCAGGCCGGACCCTTGACCTTGATGCAACTGAACCGCAGCACGGGCGTGGACGAGCCGCGCTTGCTGCAGCCGCCGGAGCGCTGAACCATGTCCTACATCCTGGACGCGCTGCGGCGCGCGGAATCGGAGAGGCAAAGGGGTCAGGTGCCGAACCTGGCCGCCGTGCCTGCAATGTCAGCAGGGCACGCTGCGCTTGCGCCATCTCAGCGTGCAAGCAAGCCACTTCTGCTGTTGCTGGCCTTGGTGGCGCTGGCGCTGGCCGCGGCATGGGTCTGGTGGTGGCGGGCACCTGCGGCTGCCCCGCCCGTGCAGGCCTCGCCCCCGCCCGGCGCGGCCGGCCTGCCGGTCGAGCGTGCGCTGCCCGAGCCCGTGGCCGCCGTGGCGCCCCTGCCCCGCGTGGTGTCGGCGCCACCTCTTGATGCAGTGGCCACGCCACCAGCACCGACCATGCCGCCGCCAGCGTCGCTTGCCAAGGTCATGCCGCCCGCGGCCGAAGCCGCGGCGATCAAGCTGGGTGACCTGCCACCGGCCTTGCGTGCGCAGTGGCCCGCGCTCAACCTGGGCGGTTCGGTGTGGTCAGACAGTGCCAGCAGCCGTTTTGTCATCGTCAATGGACAGGTGCTGCGCGAAGGCGAAACCGCTGCGTCGGGCTTGGTGCTGGACCGCATCCAGCCCAAGTCGGCGGTCTTCCGGTGGCGCGAGCTGCGCGTCGAATTGCCGCTGTAGAGCCGACTGCGGCTCAGGCGACCCCCGCGGCCGAGGGGCAGGCAGGGTGAGCGTGCACGACCGAGCCGTCGCGGCGGGGAGATACTCTCGGTAACTTGTCAACGCGGAACAGCAAAGTCCATGTCTGGTGCTTGGTTTCACAGCAAGCGGCACATGCGGGTGCCCTTGGTTTCGAAGGCTTGGCGGCACGGTGTGGCGATGCTGCTTCTGCTGGTCGCCGGTGGCGCGGGCCAAGCCGCAGACGAAGCCCGTGCGGCGGCGGCGCCGCTGGTCAGCAGTACGCCCACGCCGGCCGGCGCGACGATCTGGCTGGTGGGCCCGGAAGGCTCTGCGCTGGAGCTGGATGCAGCCCTGAAGCAGGCCCGTGACGGCGACATCATCGAACTGCTGTCGGGCGAGTACCGCGGCGGGGTGCTGATCGAAAACCGCCGCCTCACGCTGCGGGGCATGGCCGGTGACACGGCCTCGGTCATCCACGGCAAGGGCCAGGCCGGCAACAACAAGGCGCTGTGGACCATCCGTGGCGGCCAGGTCACGCTGCAGAACCTGCAGTTCCGCGGTGCACGCTCTGCCGACGGCAGCGGTGCCGGCGTGCGTCACGAAGGCGGCGAACTGACGCTGCAACGCTGCCAGTTCTTCGACAACGAACACGGCCTGTTCAGCACCAACGACGACAAGGCGCAGATCACCGTCGAAGCCAGTGTCTTCGGTCTGGCGCCACGCGTGGTAGGCGGCCTGCACCACTTGCTGAACGTGGGCCGCATCGCCAAACTCAGCGTCAGCGGCAGCCGCTTCCAGCAGGGTTTCGAAGGCCACTTGATCAAGACCCGGGCGCGCGAGAACCTCATCGCCTACAACTTCATCCACGACGGGCAGCGGGGTGGTGCCTCCTACGAGATCGACATCGCCAACGGCGGCATCGCCACGGTCATCGGCAACGTCATCGGGCAGGGCTCGGACACGCAGAACCCGGTGATGCTGGCCTATGGCACCGAAGACCGCGGCTGGGACCGCAACGTGCTGCTGGTGGCTCACAACACCTTCGTCAACTGGGGTTGGACACCGGCGTGGTTCATGCGCGTGCTCACCGACAACCTGCCGCCGCAGACCGAGGTGGTGGCGGTCAACAACCTGCTGGTGGGCGGCGGCCTGTTTGGCCTGGGTGCGCCGGGGCGGTTCGAAGGCAACCGCCACGCCACGCTCGGGATGCTGCGCGACGCGGAAACCTACGCCTTCGAGCTGGTGCCGGGCAGCATGTGGCGCAGCAGCGGCATCGACCCACGAGCGGTGAATGGCCACAACCTGGCGCCCAAGGCCGAGTACGTCTGGCCGGCGGGCACCAAGGCGGCGCCGGCAGAGCGCGGCAGTTGGGCTCCTGGCGCCTTTCAGAACTAGTGAGCCCCCAAGCTCGCTGGCGCTCGCTGCCCCCCAAGGGGGCCGTTCCCCGACGGACCGGCGAAGCCGGTTCCGTGGGGGGAAGCTTGGTCGCGGCGGCGGCGGCGGCAGCAGCGGGTGCGGGCGTTGGCATGCGCGGGCATTAGCATCGGCATCATGGACCCCAAGACCACCCACCCCGACACCATCGCAGCCCAGGCCCTGGGCTGGATCGACGAACAGACGCGTGCGGTCACGCCGCCGATCCACGTCTCATCCACCTACCTGCGCGACCCCGACAACCAGTACCGCTCGGGCCGCATCTACGCGCGGGCAGACAACCCGGCCTTCGACCAGGCCGAAGCTGTCATCAATGCATTGGAAGGTGGCCAGCAGGCGCTGCTGTTTGCCAGCGGCATGGCAGCGGCCACCGCGGTGTTCCAGGCGCTCGCGCCCGGCGACCACGTGCTGGCGCCGAAGGTGATGTACTGGTCCCTGCGCAACTGGTTGATGACGTTTGCCACCCAATGGGGCTTGCAGGTCGAGCTCATCGACATGAGCGACCCGGCCGTGGTGCAGGCCGCCGTGCGGCCGGGTCAGACCAAGCTGGTGTGGATCGAGACCCCGGCCAACCCGCTGTGGACGGTGACCGACATCGCCGCGACGGCGCGCATCGCGCACGCGGCCGGCGCGCTGCTGGCCGTGGATTCGACGGTGGCCACACCGCTGCTGACACGCCCGCTGCTGCTGGGCGCCGACGTGGTGATGCACGCCGCCACCAAGTACCTGAACGGCCACAGCGACCTGATTGCCGGTGTGCTGGTGGTGCGCGAAGGCGCCGCTGATACCGAGTACTGGCAGCGTGTGCGCAAGGTGCGCGCACAACTGGGCGGCACGTTGGGTTCGTTCGAGTCGTGGCTGCTGCTGCGTGGCATGCGCACCTTGCACCTGCGGGTGCGCGCGGCCTGCACATCGGCGCAGCGCATCGCCGAACATTTCCACGGCCACGCGCGGGTGTTGGAAGTCATGTACCCGGGCTTGCCCCACTGCCAGGGCCATGAGGTGGCCAAGCTGCAGATGACGGGCGGCTTTGGCGGCATGCTGTCGATCCGCGTCAAGGCCGGCGAGGCGGCTGCCGTCGCCGTGGCTGCCAACACGCGGCTTTGGAAACGTGCCACCTCGCTGGGTGGCACCGAAAGCCTGATCGAACACCGCGCCAGCGTCGAAGGTGCAGGAACACCCGCACCCACCGACCTGCTGCGCCTGTCGGTGGGCATCGAAGACGCCGGTGACCTGATCCAGGACCTGGAACAGGCCCTGGCAGCTGCTTAGCGCTTGACGGCCTTGCGGCGGTTCACGAAGAACGCACCACCCAGGCCGGCCAGCAGCAGACCCAGCGTGCCGGGTTCGGGGATGGCGGTGGCCACGGCCGAGATGGTCATGTTGCCCGAGTACGAAGCCTGGGTCGGCGAGTTGGTGCCACGCACCACCAACTGGTAGCTGCCGGCTTCCAGGTAGGTGGAGCCCAGCGAGTAGAACTCGTTCTGGTCGTCGCCCAGGTTGCCCGTGTAGGTGGCGACCAGGTTGGCCAGGACGTCGAAGATCGCGAGGCTGATGAAGTCCAGGTCCTTGTCGCCGGAAGCCGCGCTGCTGGCGGTGGAACTGAGCAGGTAGGCGCTGTCGACCAGCGTGAAGTTGTAGGTGTCCATGAAGGTGCCCACAGCGTCGTCACGGCCAAAACGTGCATTGCCCGCGCTGAGGTCGATCGTGCTGACCACGGCATCGGCAAAGCTAGCCGAAGCGGCAAGGGCCAGTGCGCTGGCGACAAGGACTGTTTTCAGTTTCATGGGTATCCGATAGGGGAATTGAGAGACGGGGTGGAAGCGGATTGGCTTTCGGTGAGCGGGTTGTAAGGGGGGGTGACAGACGGGTCTGTGGGCGAACGCACAGAGACCCCCGGCTTCGGGGGCGCCCGGCGAGGACCGAAGCAGGCTCCCCCGCGTTGACGGTCCCGTGAAACGAGGGCATCATGAGCGCTGTAACTAAATTACATCGCCATGTCCTTTGACCTCGTGCTTTTTGGCGGTACCGGCGACCTGACCTGGCGCAAACTGATGCCGGCCTTGTTCCAGGCCCACCGCCACGGCAAGCTGCCCGAAGGCGGGCGCATCCTGGCGGTGGCGCGTGACGAACGCAGCCACGACGCCTACCGCGACTTCATCCGCGAACGTTTCTGCGACGTGGAAGCGGACAAACGTCCGAGCGACGAGGAGTTCACGCGTTTTGCGCAGCTGCTGCATTACAGGCGCATGGACCTGTCGCAGCCCGAGCACTACCGCGGCCTGAAGCGCTGGCTCGACGAGCCCACGGCCGAAGAAGGCCGCAGCGGTGGGCGAGCCGACACGGTGGTGCTGTTCCTGGCCACCAGCCCGCACCTGTTCCCGGTCATCTGCGAACAGCTCGGCAGCGCAGCGATCAACGGCCCGCATGTGCGCGTGGTGCTGGAAAAGCCGCTCGGCCACGACCTGGCCAGCGCGCAGGCCATCAACCGGGCCGTGAGCTCGGCCTTCACGGAAGAGCAGGCGCTGCGCATCGACCATTACCTGGGCAAACCGGCGGTGCAGAACCTGATGGCGCTGCGCTTCGGCAACGCGCTGTTCGAGCCGCTGTGGCGGCGCGAGAGCATCGCCAACATCCAGATCACGCTGGCCGAGCGCATCGGCGTGGGCACCCGCGGCGACTTCTACGACCGCACCGGCGCGCTGCGCGACATGATCCAGAACCACGCGCTGCAGTTGCTGACGATGATCGCGATGGAGCCACCGCCGAGCAGCGACGCCGACGCGATCCGCGACGAAAAACTCAAGGTGCTGCGCTCGCTGCGGCCCTTCACGCCCGAGCTGGTGGCGCGCGACGTCGTGCGCGGCCAGTACAAGGCCGGCACCGTGGACGGCAAGCCGGTAAATGGCTACCTGGAGGAAGTGAAGGTGCCTGCCGACAGCCGCTGCGAGACCTTCGTGGCGCTGCGCACCGAGGTGCAGAACTGGCGCTGGGCCGGCGTGCCCTTCTACCTGCGCACCGGCAAGCGCCTGGCACAACGCGACGCGCAGATCGTCGTCAACTTCCGCGAGGTGCCGCACCCCATCTTCCCGGGCACGCGCCAGGCCAACAAGCTGGTCATCAAGCTGCAGCCCGAAGACGGGCTCGAACTGCACCTGCTGGCGGCCAAGGGCGGCAGTGCCGCCAGCACGCGGCCCGAAGCGCTGTCGCCGGTGAGCCTGGACCTGGACTTCGACAAGGCCTTTGCCAGCGACCGTGTCGGCGGCTACGAACGCCTGCTGCTGGACGCCATTGCCGGGCGCCTGAACCTGTTCGTGCGCAGCGACGAACAGGTCCAGGCCTGGCGCTGGGTCGAACCCATCCTGCATGCCTGGAGCCACGACACCGTGGGCCCGCGGCCCTACACCGCCGGCGGCTGGGGGCCGGCTGCGGCCAGTGCGATGGTGGCGCGCGACGGCTGCACCTGGGCCGAAGAGCAGTGAACACCGCCGCCCGGGTGCTGCGCTCAGCCGCATGGGCAATCGTGCTGCTGTGTGTGGTGACCGCACAGGCGGCGGTGCACACCGTGGCCCCCGGCCAAAGCCTGTCGGCCGCCTTGAAACAGGCGGCCGACGGCGACGAGATCCAGCTGCTGGCCGGTGAACACCACGCGCAGGTGGGTGTCATCCACCAGAAGCGGATCACGCTGCGCGGCGTGGGCGGCCGGCCCGTGCTTCACGCCGCCGGCGCCAGCGCCGAGGGCAAGGCCATCCTGGTGGTGCGCGATGGCGACGTGCACATCGACAACATCGAGTTCCGCGGTGCACGCGTGCCCGACCACAACGGCGCCGGCATCCGTTTCGAACGGGGCCGTTTGCGGGTCACGCGCTGTGCCTTCATCGACAACCAGAACGGCATCCTGACCGCCAACTTCGGCGACGCCGAACTGACGGTGCAGGACAGCGAGTTCGCGCAAGCCCCGGCGGGCACCACACTGCCGCATTTGCTCTACGTGGGCGGCATCGCGCGGGTCACGCTCACCGGCAACCGCTTCAGCGGCGGCAATCAGGGCCACCTGGTGAAGAGTCGCGCGCGCGAACACCACGTGCGCTACAACCAGCTGGTGGACGGCGTCGGTGGCCGCGCGGCCTACGAGCTGGAGTTTCCCAACGGCGGCCTGGCCTTCGTGGTGGGCAACGTCATCGGCCAGAGCGCCGAAAGCAGCAACCCGGCGCTGCTGTCCTTCGGCGCCGAAGGCTCGGACGGCCGGCCGCATGCGCTGCACGTGGTCAACAACACCTTCATCAACAGCGGCCTGCGGCCGGCGATCTTCGTGCGGGTGCACCGCGACAAGCTGAAGACCGAAGTCGAACAGCGGCTGGCCAACAACCTGTTCCTGGGCCTGGGCCTGCCCGATGCGCAGCTGTCGGACCTGGCACTGGGCAACTTCCTGGCCTCTCCCACGGTGCTGCTGGACGCCGACGTTGGCGCGTACACCTTGCACCCGCTGAGCCTTTTGCGCGGCCGCGGGGTCGAGCCCGGCACGGCACGCGGCGTTGACCTGCGGCCGGCCCTCGAACACGTGTTGCCGGTCGGCACGCGCGCGATCCGCCCGCCCAAGGCCTGGTCACCCGGCGCCTTCCAGCCGCCGCTTCAGGAGTAGACATGCTCGACCGCATCCGCGCTTCCATCCCCGCGCTGCCGCCGGCCGAACAGCGGGTGGCCAGGCTGCTGCTGGCCGACCCGCGAAGTTTTGCCACGCTGCCGGTGTCCGAGCTGTCCGAGCGTGCGCATGTCAGCAAGCCGACGGTGGTGCGCTTCTGCCGCAGCGTGGGTTACGACGGGCTGGCCGATTTCAAGCTCAAGCTCGCGGGCAACGTCAACGAAGGCGTGCCCTTTGTGCATCGGTCGGTGGACGACGACGACAAGGCCGGCGACATCGTCGTCAAGGTCATCGACAACGCCGTCGCGGCGATGCTGCGCTACCGCAACGCCGCCGCCGCGCCGGCAGTGGAGCGGGCCATCCAGGCGCTGGCCGACACCGGCCGGCAATCGGGCCAGGGCCGGCGCATCGAGTTCTACGGCGTGGGCAATTCGGGCATCGTGGCGCAGGACGCGCAGCACAAGTTCTTCCGCCTGGGGGTGACGGCCGCGGCAGTGAGCGACGGCCACATGCAGGTCATGAGCGCCACCATGCTGAAGCCCGGTGACTGCGCCGTCATCATCAGCAATTCAGGCCGCAGCCGTGACTTGCTGGACGTGGCGGAAATCGCCCGTAAACGTGGAGCCACGGTGATCGTCATCACCGCCAGCGGCAGCCCACTGGCACAGGAAACACGCCACGGCACGCAGCACATCCTGCTGTCGGCCGACCACCCCGAAGATTCCGACCGCTACAGCCCGATGGTGTCGCGCCTGCTGCACCTGCTGATCGTCGACATCCTGGCCACCGGCGTGGCGCTGCGCTTGGGTTCGGTTGAACTGCGGCCGATGCTGCAGGCGATCAAGAAGAACCTGCGGGAAAAACGTTATGCCGAACGTCAACCCGGGGTGGTTCGCGGCGGCGAGACCGGTGTGTCGGACAGCGGCAGCAGTTCGTCGACGCCGTAAAGGCGCGCCAGGTCCAGCAGCTGTGCCGGCACGCCGCGGATCTGGATCTCGCGGCCAGCCGCCGTGGCCAGGCGTTGCGCCTGCAAGAGCAGCGCCAGTGTGCTGCTGTCGAAGTCGCGCAACGCCGAGGCGTCCACGAGCCAGGGGCCGCTGCCGCTGGCCACGGCCTGTGGCAGCGTGGCCGCCAGGCCGGCGGCGTGGTTCAGCGTGGCGTCGGCGGGCAGTTGCACGGCCCGGCCCTCAGCTCTTGCCGGCGGCCTTGTTGCGCTCGGCCAGCGTGGCGATCAGGCCGTCGATGCCACCCTTTCCCAGCTCTTGTGCAAACTGCGAGCGGTAGTTCTGCACCAGCCACAGGCCACCGACGTTGACGTCGATGATCTTCCAGCTGCCGTCGGCGGGCTGGTCCAGCCGGTAGTCCAGCTTGATCGGCTCGCCCTTGCCACGCACCTCGGTCTGCACCACCACCTGCTTGCTGCCCGACACCGGCAGGGTCTTGGTGACTTCGACGGTCTGGTCGCCGAGTTGCGAGATGGCCCCGGCGTAGACCCGGATCAGCAGTGTCTTGAACTCGGTCTGCAGCAGGCCGCGTTGTTCGGGTGTGGCGCTGCGCCACTGCGGGCCCACGGCCGAGCGGGTGACCACCTCGAAGTTGACGTGTGGCATGACCTTGGTTTCCACCAGCGACTGGATGCGTGCCAGGTCACCGCCCTGGACCGCCTTGTCGGTCTTGGCGGTGTTGATCACGTCCACCGAGATCTGGCGCACCAGAACATCGGCGCCAGCCTGGGCGTGGGCCTGGCTGGCCGCGAAGGACAGCAGGGCCAGAGACAACAACTTGAACAGGTTCTTCAACACAACGGTCCTTTCCATCAACGGCACTGGATGTGCCGTCTGCCCTTAACGCGGCAGGTGGCTGTGGGGTTCACTTGGGTGCGGATGCCGGGGCAGACGCGGGAGTGGGGGCGGGCGCGGTCGGGGGGTTGTCGCCCGCTGCTGCAGGTTCTGAGTCGAATTCGTCCTCAAAGGTTTCCATCGGCGGTGCGCCGTCGTGAACCGCCTCCAGCCGGCGCGACAGGTAGACCTGGCGCAGGAAGGTGTATTTGTCCAGTGCCACCGAGTCGAGCAGGTTGCCGGCGTCCAGCAGGTTGGCGCGCAGGTTCACCACCTCGAGTGCCGTGATGCCGTAGCCCAGTGCATCGCGGGAAGTCAGCGTCGACGCCGCGGCCTGCCGGTCCAGCAGCAGCCCGCCGGTGTCACGCACCGTCGATGGGCCCAGCAGTGGCAGCACCAGGTAGGGGCCCGGCCCCATGCCCCAGCGGCCCAGCGTCTGGCCGAAGTCTTCGGAGCGGCGTGTCAGCCCCATTTCGGTGGCCGGGTCGAGCAGCCCGCCCAGCCCGAAGAAGGTGTTGCTGAGCACGCGCATGCCCATGTCCAGCCCGCTGCCCACCTTGCCCTGCAGCAGGTGATTGACCGCCGACCAGGCGTCGCCGACATTGCCCAGCACGTTGCTGACGCCCGTGCGCACCAACTGCGGAACCACCTTGCGGTAGGCCGTGGCCACGGGTTTCAGCACCGCTTCGTCGACCGCTTCGTTGAAGCTGTAGACCTTGCGGTTGAAGTTTTCCCAGGGATCCTCCTTGGAGGGTGGCGCGCCACCGGGCACGGTGGCGCAGCCGGTCAGCACGGCCAACAGCAGCACCAACGGCAGCGTGCGCAGCGCGCCCGGGTGCTTCACTGGCCGGCCCCCGAGGCACCGACTGCCGGTGCGGCTGCGGTATCGGCCTTGCCCGTGAGGAACTGGCCGATCAGGTTTTCCAGCACCACCGCCGACTGCGTTTGCGCGATGGTCTCGCCGGCGGCCAGGTTGGCATCGTCGCCACCGGGTTCGAGGCCGACGTACTGGTCACCCAGCAGGCCAGCGGTCAGGATCTTGGCGGCGGTGTCCTTGGGAAACACGTATGACTTGTCGATGTCCAGCGTGACCACACCCTGGAAGGTCTTGGGATCGAGCACGATGGCCTTCACACGGCCCACCGTGACACCCGCCGCCCGCACCGGTGCACGTGGCTTGAGGCCGCCGATGTTGTCGAAATTGGCCGTCAGCACGTAGGCATCGCCGCCACCCACGCTGCCCAGGTTGGCCGCCTTCAGGGCCAGGAACACGAGCCCCGCCATGCCCAGCAGCACAAACACGCCCACCAGGGTTTCAATGCCTCTTTTGCCCATGAATCCAGTCTCCCTTCGACAACCGCTTCAGGGCGTCGAGAACATCAGGGCCGTGAGCACGAAGTCCATGCCCAGCACCCACAGCGATGAAATCACCACCGTGCGGGTGGTGGCATAGGCCACGCCTTCGGGCGTGGCTTCGGTTTCGAAGCCCTGGTACAGCGCCACCACGGTGCAGATGATGCCGAACACGGTGGCCTTCACGAGGCCGTTGCCGACATCGCGGAAAACGTCCACACGCGTCTGCATGATCGACCAGAAGTTGCCCGAGTCCACGCCGATCAACATCACCGCCACCACGTAGGCACCCAGGATGCCGACCGCGGAAAACAGGATCGCCAGGATCGGCATCGACACGATGCCGCCGATCAGGCGCGGCGCCAGCACCCGCGCCTTGGGGTCGATGGCCATCAGCTCCATCGCGGCAATCTGCTCGCCCGCCTTCATGAGGCCGATCTCGGCCGTGAGCGAGGTGCCCGCTCGGCCGGCAAACAGCAAGCCCGTGACCACCGGCCCCAGTTCGCGCACCAGCGCCAGGTTGACGATGAGCCCCAGGCTTTCTGCCGCGCCGTAGGTGACCAGCGCGTAGTACATCTGCAGTGCCAGCACGAAGCCCACCGCCAGGCCCGAAGCCATGATGATGATCAGCGAACGGTTGCCGATGGCATAGACCTGCGCCACCACCAGGTCGAAACGCCTCAGCGAAGCCGGCACCGCTTTCAGCAAGTCCAGGAAAAAGAAGGCCGCATGGCCCCAACCGCGGAACTGGTCGAGGGCGATGACACCCAGGCGGTGAACGAAGTTCATCGTGCCGTCAAGCCGAAGTCGCTGGCCAGTTCAGGCGCAGGGTAGTGGAACTTCACCGGGCCGTCGGGCTCGCCGCGCACGAATTGCCGGGTTTCGGGGTCGGTGCTGGCCATCAGTTCGGCCGGTGTGCCTTGCGCGACGATGCGGCCCTGGTTGGCCAGCAACACCACGTGGTCGCTGATGGACATGCACTCGGGCACGTCGTGGCTGACCACCAGGCTGGTGGCGCCGGTGACGTCGTTCAGTGTGCGGATCAGCTTGGCCGCCACGCCCATGCTGATCAGATCCAGGCCGGCAAAAGGCTCGTCGTACATGATCAGTTCGGGGTCCAGCGCAATGGCCCGGGCCAGCGCGATGCGCCGCGCCATGCCGCCCGAGACTTCGCTGATGCGCAGGCCCGCCGCGCCGCGCAGGCCCACGGCGTTCAGCTTCATCAGCACCAGGTCGCGGATCATGGCTTCGGGCAGCGTGGTGTGTTCGCGCATCGGAAAGGCCACGTTGTCGAACACGGTCAGGTCGGTGAACAGGGCGCCAAACTGGAACAGCATGCCCAGTCGGCGGCGCAGGCGGTAGAGCTGCGTGCGGTCGCGGGTGTTGACCACCTCGCCGTCGAAGACCACGCGGCCCTTGTCGGCGGCGTGCACACCGCCGATCAGGCGCAACAGCGTGGTCTTGCCGCAGCCCGAGCCGCCCAGGATGGCCGTGACCTTGCCACGTGGGAACGTCAGCGAGATGTCCGCCAGGATGGGCTTGCTCACGTCGTAGCCGAACGTGACGCGGTCGATCTCGATGAAAGGTTTGGAAGACAAGAAGGCTGGCGGCCCCTTTTTCAGGGCCCGGTGGCTTTGCCTGGGGCAAGACGGCGCGGATTCTCGCATGCAGGGATAAACCCGCATGTTTCGAGCTCGCAAAGCCTTCTGACCGCAGCTTCAGTCGCGTGCAACCACGCGATTGCGCCCGCCGTACTTGGCCGCATACAGGCGCCTGTCGGCCAGCGTGAAAAGGGCCGACGCTTCCAGCGCTTCGCCGGTGTCGGCGACGCCAAAGCTGGAGGTCACGTTCAGGTCGGGTGCCAGTTGCGACCAGGGCTGGCTGGCGATCAGGGCCCGCAGCCGCTCGGCCGACGGCGCCGCTTCTTCCACGCTGCAGTCGGCCATGGCCAGCAGGAATTCTTCGCCGCCGTAGCGCACGGCCAGGTCCGAGGCGCGGCACTGGGCCTTCAGCAGCTGGGCCACTTCCTGCAGCACCTGGTCGCCCATGTCGTGGCCCAAGGTGTCGTTGATGCGCTTGAAGTGGTCCAGGTCGAGCAGCACGATGGCCAGGCGCTGGCCCTTTTCGACCCGCGGCCAGTGATCGGCCACCCAGCGCTCCAATGCACGGCGGTTGGCCAGCCCGGTGAGCGGGTCTTGCACCGCCTGGCGTGCCCATTGGCTGCTCATGCGGGCCAGCTCCACACGCAGTTCGCGTTGCAGCAGGGCCTGGTGGGCTGCGTCGGCGCGGCGTGTCTGTTCGATCGCGCGCACCTCCTTCAGGGCCGACAGCGCGGCGGCCAGGTCGCCCGCGTGTTCGTGGGCGCGCGACAGGCCGGCCAGCGATTCGATCAGGTCGTCGCTGGAACCGCCGTCACGCAGGATGGCCGTGGCTTCCTGGTGGTGGTGCAGGGCGCGGTCCCACTCGCCCAGGGTTTCGTGGCAGCGCGCCAGCTCGGTGTGGGCCAGGCCTTCGTTGGGCCGCATGCCGTAAGCCTGGTAACGCGGAATCAGCGCACGCAAGGCATCCGCGGCCTCGCGATGGCGGCCCGCGGGTTGCAAGGTGATGGCGTGGTTGCCCCAGGCCATCACCGCCAGCCGTGCCTGGCCGGCGTCGCTCATGGCCTGGGCAAGGTCGATCCAGTCCTGCAGCATGCCCTCGGCCTGGGCGCGCAGCGCCGGGCTGTCGGGCTGGCCATCGATGCGCCGGTTGCGTGCGTTCAGCAGCGACAGCCTTGCGTTGCGCTGCTCGTCGGCACTGGCGTGGCGTTCCAGCACGGCGCAGGCCTCTTCCAGGCAGGACAGCGCATGCTGGTGGCGACCGACGATCGAAGACACGATGCCGATCTGACGCAACACACGTCCTGTCTGCAGCTCGTCGCCGGCGCCGCGGGCCAGCGCTTCTGCGTGTTCCAGCGTGGCCAGCGCGGTGTCGTGGTCACCCGCCGCGCGCAAGGTACCGGCCGTGCCCAGCAGCGCATCGCAGACCCGTGCGGTCAGGCCGGCGGCCTGGAACAGTTCACCGGCCTCGACCGTGGCGGCCAGCGCCGGCATGAACTGGCCGCGGCTGACCTGCACCACCGACAGCGCCAGCAGCAGCTCGGCACGTTCGGTACCGGTGCTGTCCCGCAGCGCTTGTTGGGCCAGCGCCTCGGCTTCGTCGGCTGCTCCGCGGTCCACCAGGGCGCGCACCAGACCGGCGGTGGAGTTGCTCACGGTTTGCTGCCAGGTCCGACAAACGGCGCCATCAGCGCGGCAGCGTGCTCGACCCCATCAGGAACTCGTCCACCGCGCGTGCGGCCTGGCGGCCTTCGCGGATGGCCCACACCACCAGGCTTTGCCCGCGGCGCATGTCACCTGCGGCAAAAACCTTGGCCACGTTGGTCTTGTAGGCGGCCGTGGATTCGGTGGGGGCCTTGGCGTTGCCGCGGTTGTCGAGCTCGACACCGAAGGCGTCCAGCACCGTCGGCACCGGCGCGGTGAAGCCCATGGCCAGCAGCACCAGGTCGGCCTTGTATTCCTTCTCGCTGCCGGGCACTTCGATCATCTTGCCGCCTTGCCACTGCACCTGCACCGTCTTCAGTGCCGTGAGCTTGCCCTTGCTGCCCAGGAATTCCTTGGTGGCGATGGCAAAGGTGCGCTCGCAGCCTTCTTCGTGGCTGGAACTGGTGCGCAGCTTGTAGGGCCAGTAGGGCCAGGTCAGCGGCCTGTCTTCCACCTCGGGCGGCTGCGGCATCAGTTCGAACTGCGTCACGCTGGCAGCGCCGTGGCGGTTGCTGGTGCCCACGCAGTCGCTGCCGGTGTCACCACCGCCGATGACGATCACGTGTTTGCCGTCGGCGCGGATTTGCTTCTTCAACTTGTCGCCGGCCACGACCTTGTTCTGCTGCGGCAGGAACTCCATCGCGTAGTGCACACCGTCCAGGTCACGGCCGGGCACCGGCAGGTCACGGCTGGTCTCGCTGCCACCGGTCAGCACCACGGCGTCGAACTGGGCTTTCAGTTCATCGGCGCTGAGCGTTTCCTTGGCGTCGTTGGTGATCTTCGTGTCGGCCGGCATCGCGCCCACCAGCACGCCGGTGCGGAAGACCACGCCCTCGGCCTGCATCTGCGCGATGCGGCGGTCGATGTGGGTCTTTTCCATCTTGAAGTCGGGAATGCCGTAACGCAGCAGGCCACCGATGCGGCTGTTCTTTTCGAACACCGTCACGGCGTGGCCGGCACGCGCCAGTTGCTGCGCCGCCGCCAGCCCGGCCGGGCCGCTGCCCACCACGGCCACCGTCTTGCCCGTCTTCACTGCGGCAGGCATCGGCTTCACCCAGCCTTCGGCCCAGGCGCGGTCGATGATGGCGTGTTCGATGCTCTTGATGCCCACCGCGTCGTCGTTGACGTTCAGCGTGCAGGCCGCTTCGCAGGGCGCCGGGCAGACACGGCCGGTGAATTCGGGGAAGTTGTTGGTCTGGTGCAGCACATCGATGGCGTTTTTCCAGTCGCCCTGGAAGACCAGGTCATTGAAGTCCGGAATGATGTTGTTGACCGGGCAGCCGCTGTTGCAAAAGGGCGTGCCGCAGTCCATGCAGCGTGCGCTCTGCACCTTGGCCTGGTCTTCGGCCAGGGTGATGACAAATTCCTTCCACGTCTTCAAACGCGCCTGCGGCGGCTCGTAGCCCTCTTCGAGACGCTCGAATTCCAGGAAGCCGGTGACCTTGCCCATGTTGTGTCCTGTGCTCTGTGTTGCCTGGATGGCTTACTTGCCGACGACCGCAGCGGCCGTGGTCTGTGCCTTGCTGGTGGCCGCGGCGGCCTCGGCCTTGGCGGCACGTTCGGCCAGCACCCGCTTGTATTCGTGCGGGAAGACTTTCACGAACTTGCCGCGAGCGTCGGACCAGTTGTCCAGCAGCTCGCGTGCCCGCAGGCTGCCGGTCCAGCGGTGGTGGTCTTCGATCAGCTTTTTCAGCAGCACCTCGTCGGGCTGTTCGCGGTGCATGCCCACCAGCACGCCTTGTTGTTCGCCACGTGCCGGCACCTTGTCCAGCGCCACCATGCTGGTGTTGCAGCGGCGTGCAAACTGGCCGTCTTCGTCGTAGACATAGGCCACGCCGCCGCTCATGCCGGCAGCAAAGTTGCGGCCGGTCTTGCCCAACACGACCACCGTGCCGCCGGTCATGTATTCGCAGCCGTGGTCGCCGGTGCCTTCGACCACCGTGGTGGCACCGCTCAGGCGAACCGCAAAACGTTCGCCGGCCACGCCGCGGAAAAACGCTTCGCCACTGGTGGCGCCGTACAGCGCCGTGTTGCCGATGATGATGTTCTTGGTGGCGTCACCCCGGAAGTCGATGCTGGGCCGCACCGCGATGCGGCCACCGCTGAGGCCCTTGCCGGTGTAGTCGTTGGCGTCGCCGATCAGGTACATCGTGATGCCGGTGGCCAAGAAGGCGCCGAAGCTCTGGCCACCCACACCTTCCATCTGCATGAAGATGGTGTGGTCGGGCAGGCCCTCGGGCCGGTGGCGGATCAACTCGCCCGACAGCATCGCGCCCACGCTGCGGTTTCGGTTGCGTGTGTCTTCCATGAACTGCACCTTCTCGCCACGCAGGATGGCAGGCTGGCATCGTTCGATGAGCTTGTTGTCCAGCGCCTTGTCCAGGCCGTGGTCCTGCTCTTCGGTCTGGAAACGCGGCACGTCGGCGCTGATCTGCGGCAGATGGAACACGCGGCTGAAGTCCAGGCCCCGTGCCTTCCAGTGCGCGATGCCCTTCTTGGTGTCCAGCAGGTCGGCGCGGCCGATCAGGTCGTCGAACTTGCGGATGCCCAACTGCGCCATGATCTGGCGCGCTTCTTCAGCGATGAAGAAGAAGAAGTTGACGACGTGTTCGGGCTTGCCAGCGAACTTCTTGCGCAGCACCGGGTCCTGCGTGGCCACACCCACCGGGCAGGTGTTCAGGTGGCACTTGCGCATCATGATGCAGCCCTCCACCACCAGCGGTGCGGTGGCGAAGCCGAACTCGTCGGCGCCGAGCAAGGCGCCGATGACGACGTCGCGGCCGGTTTTCATCTGGCCGTCGGCCTGCACGCGGATGCGTGAACGCAGGCGGTTGAGCACCAGCGTCTGCTGCGTCTCGGCCAGGCCCAGTTCCCACGGCGTGCCGGCGTGTTTGATGCTGGACCAGGGTGACGCACCCGTGCCACCATCGTGGCCCGCGATCACCACGTGGTCGGCCTTGCACTTGGCCACACCGGCGGCGATGGTGCCCACGCCCACTTCGGACACCAGCTTGACGCTGATGCTGGCGCGCGGGTTGGCGTTTTTCAGGTCGTGGATCAGCTGCGCCAGGTCTTCGATGCTGTAGATGTCGTGGTGCGGCGGCGGGCTGATGAGGCCGACACCCGGCACGCTGTAGCGCAGCATGCCGATGTAGTCGCTGACCTTGCCACCCGGCAGCTGTCCACCTTCACCCGGCTTGGCCCCTTGCGCCATCTTGATCTGGATCTGGTCGGCGCTGACCAGGTACTCGGTGGTCACGCCGAAGCGGCCCGAAGCCACCTGCTTGATCTTGCTGCGCAGGCTGTCGCCGGCCTGCAGTGCGTAGTCGGACTCGATGACCTTGGTGCCGACGATGTCCGACACGAGGGTGCCGGCCGTGACCGGGATGCCTTTCAGTTCATTGCGGTAACGCGCCGGGTCTTCGCCGCCTTCGCCGGTGTTGCTCTTGCCGCCGATGCGGTTCATCGCAATGGCCAGCGTGCTGTGGGCTTCGGTGCTGATGCTGCCCAGGCTCATCGCGCCGGTGGCAAAACGCTTGACGATGTCGGCCGCGCTCTCCACCTCGTCCAGCGGGATAGCCTTGCTGGGGTCGACCTTGAACTCGAACAGGCCACGCAGCGTCATGTGGCGCTTGCTCTGGTCGTTGATGAGCTGCGCGTATTCCTTGTAGGTATCGAACTTGTTGGCGCGGGTGCTGTGCTGCAGCTTGGCGATGGCGTCGGGTGTCCACATGTGCTCTTCGCCGCGCACACGCCACGCGTATTCACCACCGGCTTCCAGCATCGTGGCCAGCGTGGGGTCGTTGCCAAACGCCGCCTCGTGCATGCGCAGCGCTTCTTCGGCCACTTCGAAAACGCCGATGCCACCCACCTGGCTGGCCGTGCCACGGAAGTACTTGTCGACGAAGGGCTTGTCCAGGCCGATGGCCTCGAAGAGCTGCGCGCCGCAGTAGGACATGTAGGTGCTCACGCCCATCTTGGACATGATCTTCGACAGGCCCTTGCCGATGGCCTTGACATAGTTGTAGATGGCCTTGTCGGCGCTCAACTTGCCGGGCAGCGACGCGTGCAGCGCGGCCAGCGTTTCCATCGCCAGGTAGGGGTGCACGGCCTCTGCGCCATAACCGGCCAGCACCGCGAAGTGGTGCACCTCGCGTGCCGAGCCGGTTTCCACCACCAGGCCGGCGGTGGTTCGCAGGCCCTCGCGCACCAGGTGGTGGTGCACGGCCGACAGCGCCAGCAGCGCAGGAATGGCCACCTGCGTGCGGTGCAGGTGACGGTCGGTGATGATCAGGATGTTGTGGCCGCTTTTCAGCGCGTCCACGGCTTCGGCACACAGCGAAGCCAGCTTGGCTTCGATGCCTTCGCGGCCCCAGGCCAGCGGGTAGGTGATGTCGAGTTCGTGGCTCTTGAACTTGCCGCCGGTGCGCGATTCGATGGCACGCAGGCGCGCCATGTCATCGGCGTCCAGCACCGGCTGCGTCACTTCCAGCCGCATCGGCGGGTTGACGGCGTTGATGTCCAGCAGATTGGGCTTGGGCCCGATGAAGCTGTTCAGGCTCATCACGATCGCTTCCCGGATGGGGTCGATCGGCGGGTTGGTCACCTGCGCAAACAGCTGCTTGAAGTAGTTGAAGAGCGGTTTGTTCTTGTCCGACAGCACGGCCAGCGGGCTGTCGTTGCCCATGCTGCCGATGCCTTCTTCGCCGTTGGCGGCCATCGGTGCCAACAGGAACTTGGTGTCTTCCTGCGTGTAGCCGAAGGCCTGCTGGCGGTCGAGCAGCGATTCCTTCGCGGGCACCACTTCGGCGCTGGCGTCGATGGAATCGAGCCGGATGCGCACGTTGTCGATCCACTGCCGGTAGGGGCGGGCGTTGGCGAACTGGTTCTTCAGCTCTTCGTCGTCCACGATGCGGCCCTGTTCCAGGTCGATCAGGAACATCTTGCCCGGCTGCAGGCGCCACTTCTTGACGATCTTGCTTTCGGGCACCGGCAGCACGCCGGATTCGCTGGCCATCACCACCAGGTCGTCGTCGGTGACGATGTACCGCGCCGGCCGCAGGCCATTGCGGTCGAGTGTGGCGCCGATCTGCTTGCCGTCGGTGAAGACCATCGCGGCCGGGCCGTCCCAGGGTTCCAGCATTGCGGCGTGGTACTCGTAGAAGGCCCGCCGGCGGGCGTCCATCAGCTCGTGGTTTTCCCAGGCTTCGGGAATCATCATCATCGCCGCGTGCGCCAGCGGGTAGCCGCTCATCGTCAGCAGTTCGAGCGCGTTGTCGAAGGTGGCGGTGTCGCTCTGGCCTTCGAAGCTGATCGGGTAGAGCTTCTTCAGGTCGTCGCCCAGCACGGGGCTCTTCATCACACCTTCGCGGGCGCGCATCCAGTTGAAGTTGCCCTTGACGGTGTTGATCTCGCCGTTGTGCGCCACCATCCGGTAGGGGTGGGCCAGCGGCCATTCGGGGAAGGTGTTGGTGGAAAAACGCTGGTGCACCAGCGCCAGTGCGGACACCGTGCGCGGGTCCTGCAGGTCCTGGTAGTACACACCCACCTGATCGGCCAGCAGCAGGCCCTTGTAGATGATGGTGCGGCAGCTCATGCTGGGCACGTAGTACTCGCGGCTGTGCGTGAGCTTCAGCGCCTGGATCGCGGCCGATGCGGTCTTGCGAATGACGTAGAGCTTGCGTTCCAGCGCATCGGGCACGATGACGTCGGTGCCTCGGCCGATGAAGATCTGGCGGATGACCGGTTCCTTGGCGCGCACCGTGGGCGACATGGGCATGTCGCGGTCCACCGGCACGTCGCGCCAGCCCAGCAGCACCTGGCCCTCGGCCTTCACCGCGCGTTCCAGTTCCTGTTCGCAGGCCAGCCGGGATGCGTGTTCCTTGGGCAGAAAGATCATGCCCACGCCGTATTCGCCGGGTGGCGGCAGGTCCACGCCCTGATTCGACATTTCAGCGCGGTAGAACTCGTCTGGAATCTGGATCAGGATGCCGGCGCCGTCGCCCATCAGCTTGTCGGCACCCACCGCGCCCCTGTGGACCAGGTTCTCCAGGATCTTCAGACCCTGTTCGACGATGCCGTGTGCGCGCTGGCCCTTGATGTGGGCGACGAAGCCCACGCCACAGGCATCGTGTTCCTGGCTGGGGTCGTACAAGCCCTGGTGGGTGAGACTGGCGATTTCAGCGTCGTGGGTGGCGTGCGGCAGCATGGCGCGCTCCTTCAGGGCGGGGCTGGAAAGGACCGGCAGACTATCGCAGTGCAGCAATACCGGCAAGCTGGATTAAATAGGGTCAGAGTTAGATAAGTGCCTCATAACCCATTTGTTGAATTATTTGGGGACACATCAATGCCCCGCACATGACTCTCAGCTAGCACACGCCATGCCCGATCTTCAGGCGGTTGTACGGCGGGGGCGCCCTCGGGGCCTTGGCGCAGCCGGGCGTGCCAAGGCCTCGGCCACGGTCTGCGCAAAAGCGGCTGACCCCACCGCCCAGCCGCCCAGGGCTGCTTTCAGCAGGGCATCGGTGCGGGCTGGGCTCAAGCCATCGGCCAAGCGCTGGCGCCATGCGGCCTGGCGGTCGAAGGGTGTGTTGCCCAATGCCCAGTACTCGGGCGGGTCGGTCAGCGCGGGCACGGCCGGGCCAGCCGTTTCGCCGACGGTGCGGTGGCGCTGGCCGGTGCACGAAGCTTCCGCGCCCTGGCTGTCGATGAAACACAACACGTCGAGCAGCGTGGCGCCGGGTTCCACCACGGCGCAGCGGAAGCGACCGTTCCACAGCGTTCCACTGCCTCCGTGCCTGCGATGGTGGGCGCTCACATAACGCCGCCCGACGGCTTGCATCAGGCGGCTCAGGGCCGGACCTTGCGGGGGTGACAGCAACAGGTGCACCGCGTCATCACACAAGGCGTAGGCCAGCAACTGCACGTTTTCCTGCAGTGCCGCCAACTGCAGTGCGGCCAGGTACTGCAGCCTGTCCTGCTCGTCGACGAAGGCCGCCAGCGCCTGGTGCGAGATCTGCACCACCCAGTGGATGTGACCTGCAAGGGCCAGGCGCGGCAGGCGGGCCATGGCGCTTCAGTGGGTGCCCGGCTGCAGCGCGGCTTCGGCAAAGAGTCGCCTTCCGGTGAGCCTTTCGTGTTCACGCAGCGCAAAGCGGTCGGTCATGCCGGCGATGTAGTCGGCCACGGCGCGGGGCCGCTCGGGGCTGGCGGCGAAGTCGGGTGACATTTCGGCCGGCCGGTTCAGGTAGGCGGCAAACAGGTCGGCGACCACGCCTCGCCCCAATGTCGTCATGCGGGCGACCTGGGGGTGGCGGTAGAGCTCGCGGAACAGGAAGCGCTTGAGCGCCGTGGTCTGCTCGCGCAGGCCTGCGCTCAGCGCGGCCAATGGCGCGTGCTGGCGCAAGGCATCGACATCGAATCGCATGGCTGTTGGTGCGATCTCTGGTTGGCGATCGGCCCGCCAGCCGGCTTCGGCAGCCAGCACTGCCGCCTGGGTGGCCTGGCAAAGGTCGTGCAGCTGCGCCGACAACATGCGCCGCAAGACCTCGTGCAAGAGGCGTCGTCCAGCCACACCGGGATGTTCGGCCAGCACTTGGGCGTGCCAGTGTGCGATCAATGGCACTTCCAGCAGCTGTTCCAGCGTGATCAAGCCCGAGCGCACGCCGTCGTCGACGTCGTGCGAGTTGTAGGCCAGCTCGTCGGCCAGGTTGACCAGTTGCGCCTCGAGCCCCGGCTGCCCACCTTGCACAAAGCGCGCGGCCGGTCCGCCGGGCTCGGTTTCCATCAGCTTCAGGGCGTGGGCGCGTGAGCAATGTTTCAGGATGCCCTCGCGGGTTTCGAAAGTCAGGTTCAGTCCGTCGAAGCCGGCGTAGCGGATCTCCAGGCTGTCCACCACGCGCAGGCTTTGCAGGTTGTGTTCGAAACCACCGTGGTCGGCCATGCAGGCCTGCAGCGCGTCCTGCCCGGCATGGCCGAAGGGCGTGTGGCCCAGGTCGTGGGCCAGCGCGATGGCCTCGACCAAGTCTTCGTTGAGCCGCAATACACGCGCCACCGAGCGCCCCAGTTGCGCCACTTCCAGCGAGTGGGTCAGCCGGGTGCGGAACAGGTCGCCTTCATGGTTGATGAAAACCTGAGTCTTGTAGACCAGCCGCCTGAAAGCCGTGCTGTGCACGATGCGGTCACGGTCGCGCTGGTGTTCGTTGCGGCTGTCGGCTGCGGGCTCGGGCCGGCGCCGTCCACGCGACTGGCGGGGGTCGCAGGCCCAGGGGGCAAGGGCGTCCAGGTTCACGCCGGCGGGGCTGCGGTGGCGGGATCGCGTGTGTGGCGCCAGATCACACGTTCGACCACGTCGGCCGGCGCGGCCTGCATGCGGGCCTGGCCCGGGGCGGAGAGCAGCACATAGCGGATGTCGCCATCGGCCGCCTTTTTGTCCACGGCCATCAGCTCGAACCACTGTGCCATCGGCATCGGTGGCGCCTGCGTCGGCAGGCCGGCACGTTCGATCAGTTGGCGCAGGCGCGTGGCCAGGCTGTGGTCGATCAGGCCCAGCTCAGCCGACAGGTCGGCCGCGATGACCATGCCGCAGGCCACCGCTTCGCCATGCAGCCACTGGCCGTAGCCCATGCCGGTTTCGATGGCGTGGCCAAAGGTGTGGCCGAAGTTCAGGATGGCCCGCAAGCCACTTTCGCGTTCGTCCTGGCCCACGACCAGGGCCTTGATCTCGCAAGAACGCCGCACTGCATGGGCCAGCGCTTGGCGGTCGCGTGACAGCAGGGCATCGAGCTGGCTTTCGATCCAGTCCAGGAACGCCATGTCGGCGATCGGGCCGTACTTGATGACCTCGGCCAGGCCGGCGCGCAATTCGCGGTCGGGCAGGGTGTCCAGCGTGGCCAGGTCGCACAGCACCCGTTGCGGCTGGTAGAACGCACCCACCATGTTCTTGCCCAGCGGGTGGTTGATGGCGGTCTTGCCGCCGACGGAAGAATCCACCTGTGCCAGCAAGGTGGTGGGCACCTGCACAAAGGGCACGCCGCGCATGTAGGTGGCCGCCGCAAAGCCCGTGATGTCGCCCACCACACCGCCGCCCAGCGCAAAGAGCACGGTCCTGCGGTCGCAGCCCGTGGACAGCAGGTGGTCGAAGATGAGGTTCAGCGAAGTCCAGTTCTTGTGCTGTTCGCCGTCGGGCAGCAGCACCGTGCTGACCTTGGCGTAACGCGCCATCAGCGCCCGCTGCAGGGTCTGGCCGTAGTGGCCATGAACGGTGGGGTTGCTGACCACGACCGCATGGACAGCACGCGGCAGGTCTTGCCAGGCAGGGGCTGAGCCAAGCAGCCCGGCGCCGATCAGGATGTCGTAGTGATGGCCTGGGGTGAGCACCTGCACGGCATCGCAGGTCGTGGCCGCTTGAGTGCCTTCGTGGACGCTGGGTTGCATGGGCACAAAGTGTACGGCCGCTGTGCGGTGCGCCCGGCACGCAGCGGTGTGGCCGCGGGGTCGGTCGCGATCAGTCGGCCGGACCGATCGGCGACGGCACCTGGCCTGGGTCGACCAGACCGGCCATTTCCAGTTGCATCAGCACCATGCCCAGCAAGGCGGGCACCGATGGCCGTGCCGCTTCGACCACGAAGTGTGCTGTGCGGCGATACAGCGGATCGCGTTCGCGGTACAGCTCGCGCAGCCGCCGCAGCGGGTCTTCCACTTGCAGCAGCGGCCGGTGGGTGTCGTGCCGCAGCCGGCGGTGCAGTTCCTCGGGCGTGGCGCGCAGGTAGAAAACGTGGCTGCGCGAGTGCAGCGCATCGCGGTTGGATGGCCGCAGCACGGCGCCGCCGCCGGTGGCCAGCAGCACGCCCGGCTGACCCGTCAGATCTTCGATCACGTCCTGCTCGATGTCGCGGAAAGCACTTTCACCGCGCTGTTCGAAGTACTCGCGGATGGGCATGCCCAGACGCCGTTCGATCTCGGTGTCGCAGTCCAGGAACTCCAGGCCTAACTGGCGCGCCAAGTGGCGGCCGACGGTGGACTTGCCGCAGCCGGGCATGCCCACCAGCGAGATGCGCAGCGGGGTGCCTGCGACACCTTCGCCGGTTGCTGGCATTAAGTGCCCCAATCAGGGGATCACGGCCGAGGCACTGTTGGTGTAGGTCGACCCGGTGGAATCGGTGACCGAGTAGTTGATCGTGCGGCTGCCGGATTCCCCAACGCCGTATGCGCAGCTGAACGCTCCAGCCCCCAGGGGAGCGGCGGTAGCACCAGCGCCGCAACTGACGGCCAACGTGGCGCCCGCTGCGCTGCGATCGGCCGGACCCACCCAGCTTTCACCCTGGACATTGATGACTCTTGAGCCAACGGCGCCTTGCGTGGCCGTGAAGTTCAGGCGATTGCGGTAGCGCACATCAAACGCCGCGCGCCCCACGCTCCGTGGTTCGCCTTCGTACAGGATGCGTGCACTGGCTGCACCTCCCCTTGGCGAGGTCACCTGCAGTGCGAAGGAGCCGTCACCCGAGCACTTGTCTTCGACACCTCGCACCGTGATCGAGTGGGGGGTGGCGATGACGTTGGTGGTGGTGGGTGACCAAGGTGTGATCTTGGGCAGGTTGGGCAGATCCAGTGAAGCAAACGGGCCTCGGGCACCGACTGCCAACACGGAAGCTGGTCGGAAACCGCCCGTCGAAATGTTGGTCGAGGGGTCTGCGGCCGCCAAGGAGGTGGCTGCCGCCATCGGGTTGCCGATGCCGTCGTCGAGGTAGGTGGTGATCGTGGTCTGCGGCACGGGCACACCGGAAGGGCAGAAGGGCTGCAAACGCACGAAGGGGCTGGAGCTGGTGGCCGCCGTCAGCGAGTTCTCGCGACTCAGGTTTGACAGAGGAATGACCACCGTTGGATCGCCGAGCGACGACGAGCGGCTGAGATAAATCACTGTCGATGCCCGGATGTGCGCCGTGCCGCGTGCGCCATCACCGCCGGGCGTGAAAGCACTCGGGTTCTGGTACGGGATCAGGATGTCCGTGTCGCTGTTGATCGTGGCGGAACTCGGGATGCCGTCCTTGTTCGCGTCGACATAGGCGTCGCCCAGGTCATAGAACGGGTCGGTGCCTGGGGTGTAGAGGTTGTCGCCGTTCTGGTCATCGAAGTCTTCCAGCCCAACCGCATAGGCGGTGACGATGACACGGTTGTCGTCAGGCCGCCTGGCTTGCGACACGACGTTGCATGAGCAGGCACCGTTGGTCGTGCGGCAAGAACCGTTGTTGGACGTGCAGACCGACGCGCCTGAGCCGATGAAGTTGACCACCGTGCCGTCCGGCACCGGGTTGGAAAACTGGTCGGCCAAGCGCACCGTGACGATCGCAATTTCACCGTCGAAATTGCCGCCGTCGATGTTGGCCTTGTCCACGGAAAGTGAGAAGGAGCGCTGCAGCGGCAATCCGGTGGAGACGGACAAGGTGTCAGAGAAGCTCTCCAACGCCACCGTGCTGGTTGACGGGTAGATGGCGCGTGCACGAACCCGGACCGGCGTGGGCACAGTGCCAGAGTTCACCTGCACCACCACCGTGCCGTCGGGATTGGTGCGTTTGACGTAGCGGATGACGCTCAGGCTGTCGGCGCCGCACAGCGCTGCGGATCCGGGAGACGAAGGCAAGGCACCCGGACCGAAGCCATCCAGGTTGAGGCCGCCGATGTAGGTCGAGCTGTCGAAGCAGACATCGGCGTTGGCCACGCCCTGTCCAGCCACGTCCACCAACTGGAAGGTGACGGTGGCGTTTTCTTGGCGGCCGTTGCCGCCTTGGCCACGCAAGGTGATCGACTTGTCCGAAGGAACCACCGACACGAAGCGCAGGCTGCCTGTGGTGGGCGAGAGCACATTCAGGGTGCCAGATTCGGTGTCGGTCGAGATCGAAGCCGTGATGGTGACGGCCGTGGCTGCGGTCTGAGCGCATCCGTTGTCGACAAAGGTGGCCACCGCAAAACCGTCTGGCTGGGTGCTGGCCGTGGGTGTGATGGTGGCCTTGCCTGCAGCGCATGAGGAGGTGAAGTTCACCGTCACCAGGCCCGCCGTGTAGGGTGTGCCGGCTTGCAGCACCTGCACGCGGACGCCCGTGGTGCCGTAGGCCGACACCGTGCTCGAGCCAATGGCAATGGGACCCAGGGTGAGTGTGGACGGTGGCGTTGTCGAGCCCGCGCTGGCAAAGAAGTTGGTGGCGTTGGTAGCGCTGACAGTGCCCACCGTGGCGCTCGCACGGATGCGACCCGCGCCCGAGGCTGTGCCCAGGGACGACACGGTGACGATGGCAACGCCGCTGGCATCGGTGAGCTGCGATCCCGAGCTGGGGTCGATGCGAACGAGTTCACTGGGTTGCTCAGCGGCGAACTGCACGATTTCGTTGGCGACCGCCTCGCCGTTGCGACGCAGCACGGCGCGAGCGCGCAGCGGTGAACCAGCCAGCACATTGGACGACGCAGCGCCGGCGCCGTCGATCAAACCCAGCTCGATCGTCACCACAGGTGTGACACCGGTGCCGCCTCCACCACCACCGCCACCCCCGCCGGCGCCGTCTCCGAAGCCGGGGTTGCCAGCATTGCCGCCGCCGCCGCCACAGGCGGCCAGGGCGAGCAGTGCCATAAGGGAGAGCAGGCGTTGCAACATCTTCATGGTCTGGTTCCTGGAGCGAGGCGGTCCGTGCTGAAAAAGCCGGGGCCGCCGCGCGATGTCATCAGCGCGCCGCCGAGCGGTCGGTCACGATCTTGGGGGTGATGAAGACCAGCATCTCGGTCTTGCGTGTGCTCTTCACCCGGTTCTGGAACAGAAGGCCGAGGAAAGGAATGTCGCCGAGCAGCGGCACCTTGTTGACTTCACTCAGCTCGTCCTGCGTGAAGATGCCGCCGATGACCACGGTGCCACCGTTTTCCACCAGCACCTGCGTCTTCACCTGTTTGGTGTTGATGGCCGGGCCGGCGGCGGTCAGTGCACCGCGGCTGTCCTTGTTGACTTCCAGGTCCAGGATCACATTGCCTTCGGGCGTGATCTGCGGCGTCACTTCCAGGCGCAGGCTGGCTTTCTTGAACGCCACCGACGTGGCGCCGCTGGACGTGGCCTGCTGGTAGGGAATTTCTTCGCCCTGCTCGATGCGTGCCTTGGTCTGGTCCGCCGTGATGACACGTGGGCTGGACACCACGTTGCCCTTGCCCTCGGCTTCGAGTGCGGAGATTTCCAGGTTCAGGAAACGGTTGGCCGTGGCGCCGAAGAGCGACAGCGCAAAGGTCGCGGCGCTGGAGCCGCCGAAGGCCGTGGTGTTGGCCGGCAGGTTGATGAACTGCGAATCAGGGGTGTAGCTGGTGGGCGTGTTCGGCGTCTGGCTGGTCTGCACACCCACATTCGAGTAGTTGCCGCCGATGGTCAGGTAGTTGTTGCCGCCCACGTTGTAGCCCGGAATGCCACCCCGCAAGCCACGCAGGTCAGTGCCACCCAGCTTGATGCCCAGCGAACGGCCGAAGCTGTCGTCGGCTTCCACGATGCGGGCTTCGATCAGCACCTGGCGCACCGGGATGTCGATCTTGGCGATCATGGTCTGGATTTCTTCCAGCTTGCTGGGCACGTCGGTCACGAACAACTGGTTGGTTCGTGTCTCGAAGATGACGCTGCCACGCGGCGACAGGATGCGGTTGCTCTGACCGGGGGCACTGGTGCCGCCGGTCAGGGCCAGGCCCGTGAGGCCCTTGGCCACTTCTTCGGCCTTGGTGTAGTTCAGCTGGAAGGACTGCGTGCGGGTCGGCTCCAGGTCGGCAATCTTCTTCTTGGACTCGAGATCGACCTGTTCCTTCGCGGCCAGTTCGTCCTTGGGCGCAATCCACAGCACGTTGCCGTTTTTGCGCACGCCCAGGCCCTTGCTCTGCAGGATGATGTCCAGCGCCTGGTCCCAGGGCACGTCTTTCAGCCGCAAGGTGACGGTGCCGGTCACGGTGTCGCTGGTCACCACGTTGAAGTTGGTGAAGTCGGCGATCACCTGCAGCAGCGCGCGCACTTCGATGTTCTGGAAGTTCAGGCTGAGCTTCTCGCCTTGGAAGCCAGGGCCCTGCGTGAGCTTGTTGGGGTCGATCTTGACCGGGCGCACTTCCAGCACGAACTGGTTGTCGGTCTGGTAGGCGCTGTGTTCCCAGGCACCGGTGGGTTCGACCACCATGCGCACACGGTCTCCGTTCTGGAAGGTGGCAACGGTCTTGACCGGCGTACCGAAGTCGGACACGTCCAGGCGTCTGCGCAGCTGCTCCGGCAGGGTTGAACGCAGGAACTCCACCACCAGCGACTGGCCTTGCTGACGGATGTCCACGCCCACCTGGGTGTTGGGCAGGCTGACGATCACCCGGCCAGCACCATCGGCGCCGCGGCGGAAGTCCACTTCGCGCAGCGGCTGTGTGTCGGTGTTCTGCGGCGGCGCAAACTGCACCGGCTGTTCTGCCGAAGCCACGGCCGGACCGCTGCCATCGAGCACCAGCAACAGGGTCGTGCCTTGAATCGAGGCTCGGTAACTCGAGGCCTGTTTCAGGTTGAGCACCAGGCGCGTGCGGTCACCCGCCTGTGCCACGGCCACCGAACGCAGATTGCCCTGGTTGACCTCGACGTTGTTGCGGCCCATGGCGTTTGAAACACCTGGCAGATCGATCGCAATGCGGGGAGGCGACTGGATCGAAAAGCCTGTCGGCACGGCGGGCAGCGGCTGTGCAAGTTCGATCCGCACAACTTCGGTCCCGGCCTGCTGGCTGCTGGTGATCGACTGGATTGCGTTCTGCGCCCACGCCGTCGTCGGCACCACCAGCGAACCGGCGGTGGCGACAAAAGTGCAGACGGCGGCAAAAGCTGCTCGCCAGTGGAACATGGTCGGGTTCTCCTGATTGGTCCTCATCGCGCCCTCTCCTGGAGTTGCAACGTGGCGGGGCGTTCGATCCATTCGCCTGCAGCGTCTTGAATGATTTCGCGCAGGGCGATCTCGGTCTCGGCGATGCGGGTGATGCGTCCGTAGTTCTGGCCCAGGTAGTCGCCCACCTTGACCTGGTAGAGCAAGGCGTCGACACGCAGAAGTGCGTAGGGCTGACCTTGTTTGTTGACACTGCCAACCATGCTCATGCTGTCCAGGGGGTAAGCCTCAAGAGGCTCCTTGCGCCGGTTCAATTCGGCCGACAACAGGGAATTCGGCTGACGGGCCTCTTGCTTGAGGGCTACCGACAGCTTCTGGGTGCTGAAAGGGTCGACAGCTTGTGCCGAGGTGTAAGGCTGCGGGTCGAATTTCTTGGGGGCTTGCAGCGGGGTCACGTTGGGCTTGATCTCGCGACGCTGCTGTTCCATCCACTGCCGGAGTTCGTCATGCTCGGCACTGCAGGCCGCCAGCAGCACCACGCTCAGGCCCAGGGCCCAGACCAGGATCGGGCGCCTCACTTCTTGGCTCCTGCAGCCTTGGCTGCGGCTTGCCGCTGCTCGGCGATTTCGGTTGCGTCCAGATAGCGGTAGGTGCGGGCGGTGGCTTCCATGGCCAGGCCGGCGGCGGGGTCGCGGGGCGAGGCGGGCGCAATGGTGATGTTCTGCAAGGTCACGATGCGCGACAGGTTGGCCACGTCGGCCGCAAACGAGCCGATGTCGTGGTAGCGGCCGTTCACTCGGATCGAGATGGGCAATTCGGCGTAGTAGTCCTTGACCTGCATCTGCCCGGGGCGGAAGAGTTCGAACTGCAGGCCGCGGCCCAGGCCCGCCTGGTTGATGTCCGACAACAAGGCGTCCATCTCGGCTTTGCCGGGCAGTTGCTTTTCGAGCTGGGTGACGTACTCCTGCACCTGCAGCTTCTGCTTGCGCAGCTCGCTCAGGTTGACGGCCTGGCGCAACCGCGACACGTAGTCTTCTTTCAGTCGCGGCTCTTTCAGGCGCGAGGTTTCCAGCTCTTCGGTGGCTGCCGACAGCACCAGAAACCAGCCTGCGACGACCGCAGCGGCCATCGCCGCCACCCAGGATGCCGCCTTCGGCAAGGTGGGCCATTGACCCGGCTCGTTGGGGTTGAGGTTGCGAAACTGGGAAGCAGCGTTGTCCAGCAGGCTGCTCACCTCGAAGTTGGCGGTTGATGCCTTGGCCATGTCAACCTCAGGAAGATTTGGCGGGAGCGACCGCCGTGGCCGGGCCCGTTGTCGCGCCAGCCGCAGGCGTGCCGGATTGCGGCCGCTTGATGGTGACGCGCATCGAGAATTCGAACAGACGGCGCTGTTCGCGGTTGGCGGTGGTCACGGCCGTGGCCTTGATCTCCACCAGCTCGGGTTTTTCAAGCCAGGCCGAGTTGTAGAGGGTGTTGCGCAGCAGTTCGGATACCCGTTCGTTTGTCTGCGCCGTGCCCGTGATGGCCACCACCTGCCCGGTCTGGCGGATGGTCGTCAGGTACACACCCTCGGGCGTCTGGCGCACCAGTTCGTCCAGCAAGTGCACCGGCACATTGCGGTCGGTCTGCAGGTCTTCCACGGCTTTCTGCCGGGCTTTCAGGGCCTCGATCTCGGCGCGCAAAGTGGCGATGTCCTTGATCTGCGAGTCAAGGCGCGTGATTTCGGTCTGCAGGAAGGCGTTGCGGGACTCCTGGGCCGAGGTCATCTGACCCAGCACGGAGTACCAGATGCCAACGACGGCAACGCCGCCCAGGGCGCAGGCCGCCAGCCCGATGAAGAAGGAGCGTTTGCGTTCGCGGCGCTTTTCTTCCCGGTGGGGCAGCAGGTTGATCAGGATCACTGGAGGAACCTCCGCATCGCCAGGCCGCAGGCCGTGAGGTAGGAAGGCGCCTCACGGCGGACGCGACTTTCGCGCACCGCCGAACCCAGTTGCATGTTCTCGAACGGGTTCACGACGTTCGAGGCAAAACCCGTCAAGTCGGTGACCCGGTCTTTCAGGCCCGGCAAGGTGGCCGTGCCGCCGGCCAGCATCACGTAGTGCACCTTGTGGTGCGGCGTGCTGGTGAAGAAGTACTGCAGTGCGCGGCCGATTTCCTGCGACAGGCTGTCGACGAAGGGCGCCAGGATGGCGGCTTCGTAGTCTTCAGGCAGGTCGCCCGACAGCTTCTTGGCTTCGGCTTCTTCGAAAGAGAAGCCGTACTGGCGGGAAATGAGCTGCGTCAGCTGAGAACCGCCAAAGGCCTGGTCGCGGTCGTAGAGCATTTCGTCGTCGCGCAGCACCTTCAGGCTGGTGGTGTCGGCGCCGATTTCAAACAGCGCCACCAGCGCGTCGCGCCCTTCGTTGGGCAGCGAGGCCACGACCCGGCTCATGGCCAGGCGCGAGGCATGCGATTCGATGTCCAGCACCACCGGCTTCAGGCCGGCAGCCTCGGCCAGACCCTGGCGGTCTTGAACACGGTCCTTGCGAGAGGCGGCAATCAGCACCTCGACGTCACCGGCCGACGTGGGGCTGGGGCCGATGACACAGAAGTCCAGGCTCACTTCGTCGAGCGAGAAGGGGATGTACTGGTTGGCCTCGGACTCGACCTGCAGTTCCATTTCCTCTTCGCGCAGGCCGGCAGGCAGCATGATCTTCTTGGTGATGACCGCTGATTGAGGCATCGCCATCACGACATTGCGGGTCTTGGATCCGCTCTTGCCCAGTACGCGCTTGACGGCGGCGGCAACTTCGTCGAATTTCTCGATCTGGCCGTCGGTGATCCAGCCCTTCTCGAAGGGTTCGGAGGCAAATCGCTCGAGCACGAACTCACCGCTGCTGGTCTGGTCCAGTTCGACCAGCTTGACGCTGGACGAACTGATATCCAACCCGATCACGGGGGGGTGCTTGCGGCCCAGCAGTGTGTCCAGAAATCCCAAATTACCTACTCCCCAGCCATGCGGCGCAGCCTTGAAAGGCACCTCTAGGGCACCCCGCGAGCGGCCCCGTTCTTGTTAAGAAGTTACTTCAATGCTAGCAGTAAAGCCCTTGTGCAACAAAGAAAAAAGGGGGCGACTACCCCGTAACACGTTGCCAATCGCTGACGCCAGAACGCTCAGTTGAAACAACCCGCAAGCCAGTATCAAGTTCGGGCGCCGGGAATCTCGGCCAGGCGTGGAGAAAGTCACGGCTCGGGCCGCCAAAGCCCTCGGCGGTGTTTCTTCGCGGGCCGGACGGTCACCTTCCTATAATCATTTCCACCCGGTCCTCGGGGTTCACATGACCGGTCCCGTGCCCCCAACCGCTGCTGCAGACGCCGCCCCAGATCGCTCCGCCGCTCCAGCCTGGCTGGCTCGTGTGCTGCGCGGCTTGGCTTGGCTGTTTGGGCTGGGTCTGGCTGCGCTGTTGGCGCTGCTGGCCCTGATCGCCCTGGCCCTGGCCGTGGCCTACCCCAACCTGCCCGAAATCAGCAGCTTGGCCGACTACCGGCCCAAGTTGCCGCTGCGGGTGTTCACCTCGGACGGGGTGCAGCTGGGGGAATTCGGTGAGGAGCGCCGCAACTTCGTGCCCATTGCGCAGATGCCGCAAGTCATGAAAGACGCTGTGCTGGCGGCAGAAGACGCGCGCTTCTATCAACACGGTGGCGTGGACTACAAGGGTGTTGCCCGCGCCGCGCTGGAGAACCTGCGCGACGCTCGCAGTCAGGGTGCCAGCACCATCACCATGCAGGTGGCGCGCAACTTCTACCTGTCGAGCGAAAAGACCTTCACGCGCAAGATCTACGAGATCCTGCTGGCGCTGAAGATCGAGAGCCTGCTGGGCAAGGACCAGATTCTCGAGCTCTACATGAACCAGATCTTCCTGGGGCAGCGGGCCAGTGGCTTTGCCGCCGCTTCGGAAATCTACTTCGGCAAGAAGCTCAAGGACGTGACGGTGGCCGAGGCGGCCATGCTGGCAGGCCTGCCGAAGGCCCCATCGGCCTACAACCCGATCTCCAACCCCAGGCGGGCGACGATCCGGCAGCGCTACATCATCGACCGCATGTTCACGGGCGGTTTCATCACCGAAGCCCAGCACGACGAAGCGCTCGAACAGGTGCTGCGTTACCGCAGCCAGAACGACAGCCTGATGTACGGTGAGTTCCTGGCCGAAACGGCGCGCCAGCTGGTCTTCAACCAGTACGGCGAAGATGCCTACATCCGGGGCCTGAACGTGCACCTCACCGTGTCTGCCGCCGACCAACTGGTGGCCTACCGGGCGCTGCGCAAGGGCCTGATGGACTACGAGTTGCGCCAGGTCTATCGCGGCCCGGAAGCCTATGTCGACCTGCCGGCAGACCCGACCTTGGTGGACGAGCGTGTGGCCGAGGCCCTGGCCGAACACCCCGACAACGACGACCTGCGCGCTGCGGTGGTGCTGGAAGCCACACCGCGCAAGGTCACGGCCATGCTGCAGTCTGGCGACTCGATCACCGTGGTGGGCGATGGGCTGCGGCCGGTGACCTCGGGCCTGTCGGCCAAGGCCGGCCCCAAGAAGCAGATCCGCCCCGGCGCGGTGGTGCGTGCACTGCGCAATGCCAAGGGTGAGTGGTTGCTCACTCAATTGCCGGAAGTGCAGGGTGCCGTGGTTGCCATGGACCCCCGCACCGGTGAGCTGCGCGCCCTGGTGGGAGGCTTCGATTTTGGCAAGAACAAGTTCAACCGGGTCACCCAGGCCTGGCGCCAGCCCGGGTCGAGCCTCAAGCCCTTCATCTACTCGGCGGCGTTGGAAAAGGGCTTCACGCCGACCACGGTGGTCAACGATGCACCGCTGTTCTTCGACGCCTCGGTGACCGGCAGCCAGCCCTGGGAGCCCAAGAACTACGACGGCAAGTTCGAGGGGCCCCTGCCGCTGCACACGGCACTGGCCAAGTCCAAGAACATGGTGTCGATCCGCGTTTTGAACGCCACCGGCACCGACTTTGCCCAGTCCTGGCTCGACAGTTTTGGCTTCGACCGCGAGCGTCATCCCGCCTACCTGACGATGGCGCTGGGCGCGGGTTCGGTAACCCCGATGCAGATGGTCACCGCCTACAGCGTCTTTGCCAACGGCGGCTACCTGGTGCCGCCGATGCTGATTTCGCGGGTCACCGACAGCAAGGGCCGTGTGCTGCTGCAGGCGCAGGCGCCCGAGCTGAACGAAAACCTGCGCACGCTGCCGGCACGCAACGCCTTCGTGATGGACACGCTGCTGCAGGAAATCACCCGCAGCGGCACAGCAGCGCGCGCGCAAGGCACGATGCGTCGGCCCGACCTGTACGGCAAGACCGGCACCACCAACGATTCGATGGACGTCTGGTTCGCCGGCTTCCAGCCCACGATCGCGGCCGTGGTGTGGATCGGCTACGACACGCCGCGCAAGCTGGGGGACCGTGAAACGGGTGGCGGGCTGTCCTTGCCGGTGTGGATCGAATTCATGCAGCACGCACTGAAAGGCGTGCCAGTGCAGGAAGTTCAGCCACCGCCTGGGGTCGTGCAGTCGGCCGGTTACTGGACTTTCGAAGAATTCGCTGGCGGCCAGGGTGTCAACAGCCTGGGGCTGGAAGAGTCCGTGCCGCAGGCGCCCAGCGCAGAAGAAAGAAGCAGCATCCTCGATCTCTTCAAGCGCTGAAGCGCCGCCGAAGGGCGGCCCCGGTGTTCAGAACTGCAAGGCCTTGCCGCCTTGTGCACTGGCGTGCTGCGCCAGTGCCTGCAGGAATTCACTGCCGTCGCGGGTGTCCACCCAGCGACCCTCAGACCAGCGGTAGTGAAACCCGCCCCCTTGTGCGGCCAGCCACACTTCGTGCAAGGGCGGCTGGGTGTTGATGATGATCTTGCTGCCGTTGGGGAAACTCAGCTCGAGCAGACCACCGGTGCGCTGGCTGTCGATGTCGATCACGTCGTCCTGCAGCCAGCGGTCGGTGGCGGCTTCGATGCGGGCCAGCAGGGCACCGGTTTCGCGGTGGTAGTCGGCGTCGCTCAGTGTCCGGGCTTCGGGGGCCGTGCTCATAGAATCCTTGGCATGCGTGTGCGAGTGTTGACCAGTGTATCGAGCCGGCCCTTTCTGATGGCCTGGATGGCAGCCATGGCCCTGCTGGGCGCCGCCTGCGGCCAGAAGGGCCCGTTGACCCTGCCAGACCGACCCGCGGCGGCGCCAGCGTCTGCCGCATCGGCTGCTTCTGCGGCCAGGCCATGAGCCTGCCCGGCGCCCCCTTCCTGGCGCGCAGCGGCGCCGATCTCACCTTTGAAGGCCACCGACTGGCCGATCTGGCGCAGCGCTTCGGCACGCCGCTGTTTGTCTATTCGCGGCGCGCCATGCTGGACGCGTTGGCCGCCTACGAGACCGCGCTGAAGGGTCGGCCGCACCTGGTCTGTTATGCGATGAAGGCCAACTCATCGCTGGCCGTGCTGCAGACCTTCGCGCAGGCGGGCGCCGGGTTCGACATCGTCTCAGGTGGTGAACTCGCGCGGGTGCTGGCCGCAGGCGGCGACCCGGCGAAGGTGGTGTTTTCCGGCGTCGGCAAGACCCGCGCCGAGATGCAGCAGGCCTTGCAAGCCGGTGTGCGCTGTTTCAACGTCGAGAGCCTGGGTGAACTGGACCGGCTCGACGAAGTGGCGCGTGGCCTGGGCCTGCGCGCGCCGGTCAGCTTGCGTGTCAACCCCGATGTCGACGCCGGCACCCACCCCTACATCTCCACCGGCTTGAAGGGCAACAAGTTCGGCATCGCACACGATCAAGCGCTGGCCGCCTACCGGCACGCCAACTCGCTGCCCGGGCTGCGGGTGGTGGGCATCGACTGCCACATCGGCTCGCAGATCACGCAGCTCGAGCCTTACCTCGACGCGCTGGACCGTGTGCTCGATCTGGTTGAAGCGGTCGAGGCCGACGGCATCCCCATCCACCACGTCGACGTGGGCGGTGGTCTGGGCATCACCTACACGGACGAAGTGCCGCCCGACGCGGCGGTGCTGGTGGCCCGGCTGCTGCAGCGGCTGGACGCACGGGGCCATGGCCACCGCGAGGTGCTGTTCGAGCCCGGCCGATCGCTGGTGGGCAACGCCGGCGTGATGCTGACCGAGGTGCTTTACCTGAAGCCGGGTGACGAGAAGAACTTCTGCATCGTCGACGCGGCCATGAACGACCTGATGCGCCCGGCCATGTACCAGGCCTGGATGGGCATCGAGGCCTGCCACCTGCGCGATGCCGAGCCTCTGTGCTGGGACATCGTCGGCCCCGTGTGCGAGTCAGGCGACTGGCTGGGCCGCGACCGCAAACTGGCGGTGCAGCCCGGCGACATGCTGGCCGTTTTGTCGGCCGGCGCCTATGGCATGGCGATGTCCAGCAACTACAACACCCGGCCGCGTGCGGCCGAGGTCATGGTGGATGGAGACCAGGTTCACCTGATCCGTCGGCGCGAAGCGGTCGAAACGCTTTTTGCCGACGAGCGCTTGATCTAGATCCTGCCTTCTTGGACGGCGTGGCAGGCCACCTGCACGCCCTGGAACATGGTCAGCGCAGGGCGCTCGGCAGAACAGCGGGCATTGGCATGCGGGCAGCGCGGGTGGAAGGCGCAGCCCGTGGGCGGGTTCAGCGGGTTGGGCACTTCGCCTTGCACCGGTGTGCGTGAACGGCCGCTCATGTGGATGTCGGGAATCGCGTCCAGCAACATGCGGGTGTAGGGGTGGCGCGGGTGGCCGAAAAGTTCGGCCTTGTCCGACAGCTCCACCAAGCGCCCCAGGTACATCACTCCCACCTGGTCGGCCACGTGGCGCACGACGGCCAGGTTGTGGCTGATGAACAGGTAGGTCAGACCCTGGCTGCGCTGCAGGTCCTTCATGATGTTCAGCACCTGGGCCTGCACCGACACGTCCAGCGCCGACGTGGGTTCGTCGCAGACCAGGAACTCGGGCTGTGTCGCCAGGGCACGCGCGATGCTGATGCGCTGGCGCTGGCCACCGCTGAACTGGTGCGGGAACTTCTCGACGTCCGATGCCGCCAGGCCCACCGACAGCAGCAGTTCGCCGACCTTGGCCTTCAGCGCGTCGGCGCCTGGCACGAGGCCGTGTTCCCGCAAGGGTTCACCGACGATGTCCAGCACCTTCCAGCGTGGGTTCAGGCTGGCATAGGGGTCCTGAAAGATCATCTGCATGCGCCGCCGCAGCGTGCGCACGCCGGCGGCGTTCTGCGCCGCGTCGGTGGGCTGACCGTCGAACTGCACGTCGCCGCGAGTCGGCTGGTACAGGCCGACCAGCAGTCGCGCCACGGTGCTCTTGCCACAGCCCGACTCGCCCACCAGCGCCAGCGTCTTGCCGCGTTCGATGGTGAAGGACACGCCGTCCACCGCGTGCACAAACTGCCGCGGTTTGCGTTCGATCACGCGGTTCAGCCAGGGGGCCGACACATCGAAGGTCTTGGACAGGTCGCGCACCTGCACGAGCGGGGTCATGGCTTCACCTTCGATTCGTTCACCAGCCAGCAGGCTGCACGCGTGGGGCCTGCATCAAAGAGTTCGGGCCGTTCTTCGCGGCAGCGGGGCATGACCTGCGGGCAGCGCGGGTTGAAGGCGCAGCCCTTGGGAATGGCGTTCAGGCGCGGCATCGAACCGTCGATCTGCAGCAGCCGCTCGCGGTCTTCGTCCATCGCCGGGATCGAGCCCATCAGCCCTGTGGTGTAGGGGTGGCTGGGCCGGTGGATGACATCGCCCACGGGTCCGATTTCGGCCACACGGCCCGCATAGAGCACGGCCACGCGGTCGCAGGTTTCGGCGATCACGCCCATGTCGTGCGTGACCAGCATGACGGCTGCGCCATGTTCCTTGCACAGACGCTTCAGCAGCGAAATGATCTGCGCCTGGATCGACACGTCCAGTGCCGTGGTGGGCTCGTCGGCCACGATGAGCTTGGGCTCGGCCGCCAGCGCCAGTGCAATGACCACGCGCTGGCGCATGCCGCCGCTGAACTGATGCGGGTACTGGTCGATGCGTTCTTCGGCGGCCGGGATGCCGGTTTCCTGCAGCAGCCGCACGGCCCGCTGGCGCGCTTCTTCGGCGCTGACCGGCAGGTGCGTGAGGATGGTTTCGGTGAGCTGGCGGCCGATGGTGTACAGCGGGTTCAGCGAGGTCAGCGGGTCCTGGAAGATGGCGCCGATCTGACGGCCGCGGATCTTGCGCATCTGCTCGTAAGGCAGGCTGTCGATGCGCTGGCCGGCCAGGCGGATTTCGCCGCCGGCAATGCGGCCCGGCGGTTCGAGCAGGCCGATGATGGCGGCGCCGGTGAGTGACTTGCCGGCACCGGATTCACCCACCACGCCCAGCACTTCGCCGGGCGAGATGTCGAAGGAGATGTCGTCCAGCGCCAGCAGCGTGCCGTGGCGCGTAGGGAATTCGACGCGCAGGTTCTTGACTTCGAGCAACGGGGCGCTCATCTCAACGCAGCCTCGGGTTGAGTGCATCACGCAGCCAGTCGCCCAGCAGGTTCACGCTCAGCGCAATCAGCACCAGCATGGCGCCCGGGAAGATGGTGATCCACCACTCGCCACTGAACAGGAAGTCGTTGCCCACGCGGATCAGCGTGCCCAGGCTGGGCGACGTGGGCGGCACACCCACACCCAGGAAAGACAGCGTGGCTTCGGTCAGGATGGCTGCGGCCACCTGGATGGTGGCCAGCACCAGCACCGGCCCCATCACATTGGGCAACACATGCTTGACCATGATGCGGTAGGGCGACACGCCGATGACACGCGCGGCCTGCACGTATTCCTTGTTGCGTTCCACCAGCGTGCTGCCCCGCACCGTGCGTGCGTACTGCACCCAGCCGCCCAGCGAAATGGCAATGATCAGCACGCCAAAGGCCAGTTCGTCGTGGGCGTTGGGAAACATCGCACGTGCCACGCCGTCGATGAGCAGCGCGATCAGGATCGACGGGAAGGACAACATCACGTCGCACACCCGCATGATGAAGGCGTCGGTCTTGCCACCGACAAAACCCGACAGCAGGCCCAGGCCCACGCCCACGGCCATCGACACCAGCACCGAGGCCAGGCCCACGAACAGCGAGATGCGTGCGCCGTAGAACAGCGCCGACAGGATGTCGCGGCCCTGGTCGTCGGTGCCCAGCAGGTAGGTGCGGCTGCCGCCTTCCAGCCAGGCCGGTGGCAGCCGTGCGTCGGACAGGTTCAGCGACGCCAGGTCGAAGGGGTTGTGCGGTGACACCCAGGGCGCAAACACCGAACAGAAGATGCACAGCGCGGCGATCACCGCGGCCACGATGGCCATCGGTGAATTCTTGAAGCTGAACCAGATGTCGCCGTCCAGGAAGCGCCTGAAGGCGCCGGGTGCGGCTGCGGGGGAAGTGATAGGAGAAGTGCTCATGTGTTCAATGACCCGCCGCCGACTTTTCGATGCGCAGGCGTGGGTCGACGGCAAAGTACAGCAGGTCCACCACCAGGTTGACGAGCACGAAGATCAGCGCAATCAGGCACAGGTAGGCGGCCATCACGGGAACGTCTGCAAACTGCACCGCCTGGATGAAAAGGAAGCCCATGCCGGGCCACTGGAAGACCGTCTCGGTGATGATGGCAAAGGCAATCAGGCTGCCCAGCTGCAGGCCGGTGATGGTGATCACCGGCACGAGCGTGTTCTTCAAGGCGTGGCCGAAGTAGACGGCGCGGTCTTCCAGGCCGCGGGCGCGCGCGAACTTCACGTAGTCGGTGCGCAGCACCTCCAGCATCTCGGCCCGCACGAGCCTCATGATGAGCGCAAGTTGGAACACCGACAGCGTGATGGCCGGCAGCACCAGGTGCTTCCAGCCGTCCACCGTGAGCAGGCCCGTGGTCCAGGCGCCGATGGCCACGGTGTCGCCGCGGCCGAAGCTGGGCAGCCACTTCAGCGTCACGGCAAAGATCAGGATCAGCAGGATGCCGATCAGGAAGGTGGGCAAGGACACCCCCAGCAGCGACAGCGTCATCACCAGCTGTGAGCCGAACCTGCCACGCCGCAAGGCCGCGTAGACACCCAGCGGCACACCCAGACCCAGCGCGATGACGGCAGCGGCCAACGCCAGTTCCATCGTGGCCGGAAAACGCTCGGCGATCAGCGCCGAGACCTTGCGGCCCTGGCGCAGGCTGAGGCCGAACTCACCCTGCACGGCATTGCCGATGAACTTGGCAAACTGCACCGGGAAGGGGTCATCGAGCCCCAGGTCCTGGCGCAACTTGTCGCGCTGTTCCTGCGTGGCGTCCTGTCCCAGCAGGTTGGTGACCGGGTCGCCAACGAACTGGAACAGCATGAAGGAGATGAAAGCGACCGTGAGCATCACGATCACGGCTTGCATCAGGCGGCGAAGAATGAATACGAGCATGAGAATTGGCCGGTGGGCCCGCAGATGCGGGGCCGGACCTGGAGTCGGGTCAGGGTCAGCTCAGACAGTCACAGGGACGGCGTGCAAGCAGGGAAGGTGGATCAACAGAGCAGACGCAAGCCCGGTGCCAGGCTGGGCCGGGCCGCCAGGGGCTACCGGCGGCTGGCCGGCATTCTCGGGCCATTGCAGGCTCGGCCGATGCGGTGTTTGCACCCAGTCGGTGCAGACGCCCAGGGGCCGGTGCTCAAAGCGCCAAGGAAACGACCTCACGGTTGGGAATAGCTCTCCAGGGTGACCGGCCCGTACCACGACACCGCACGCGAAGCGGTGTTGTCGCTGTCGGTCATCAGCGCGATCGCGGCCAGCGGCCCGGGCTCTTCACCAAAGGCCAGCCGGTAGTCCGCCGCCAGATTGCGTTTGTGGTCTCGCCAGCGGCGCAGCTTGGCCGGACCCGAGTCGAGCACGATCTTGCGGATGCGGTCGGTTCGGGGATTGACGATGACACTGCCCACCGGGGCGGTGGCGTCCCACACATAAACCAGGGTGGCATACGGCGGCTTTTCGCCGGTCAGTGCCTCGGCCAGTTCGAACATCACCCGCGTGCGCTGGGGCAGGCGGCTGACGTCACCGTCAAAGGCGAACATCACACGGGCTGGGGCATCGGCACGGTCGGCCACGGCCACATTGGCGTCGGCAACCAGATCATTCACCCACCAGGAAAAATTCACGTCGCCCAGGCGCTCGGGGGTGCGGTTCACGCGCCGGCGCCACATGCTGGCCGAGCCTTCGGACGTGGCGGCCCAGGCTGGGCGGCCGTCCTTGTGGGTCAAGGCGTAGTGGGTGCTGCGCTTGCCGGGCAAGGACACTGCGTGCCACTCGGTGCCGTTTGTTTGCGTGGGTGGCGAAGCGCAGCCCACCAGGGCCAACGCCGTCAGTGCCAGAAGCTTGCGCATGCCATGGGTGCCGGTGAAGGGGTTGTGGGGCAGCCAGAAAAAAGCCGCCCGAAGGCGGCTTGGGTGGCACAACGCACCTGTTGCCAGGCACGTGGTGCAGACCGATCAGAACGAGTGGCGAACGCCGAACTCGTAGGCGGTCACGTCGTTGGCCGAACCGGTGCGGTCGGTCTTGGCGAACTGCGCGTACACGGCGGTGCGCTTGGACAGATCGTAGACGTAGCCCAGGCCGATCAGGTCAGCATCGTTGGCGACGGTCGAACCATCAGACTTCGCGTAAGAAGCCTTGAAGGTACCCGAACCGATCGGCACCAGGGCGCCGATCTGGTACGTGGTCTGGTCGAGCGTGCTGTAGTCGCGCTTGGAGTACTGACCGGTCAGGGTCATGAAGCTCATCTTGAACGAAGCACCGACGTTCATGTCGGTGTAGTCGTCGATCATCGTGCCGGTGCGGTAGGTCTTGCCGAAGGCACCAGCGATGTTCACCGGGCCACCAGCGTAGCCCAGGCGGGCGCCGATGTACTTGTTGCCCGTGGTGCCTTCACCAGCAGCCACTTGCACCTGACCGTACACACCACCCATGGCCGGCAGGAAGTAGCCGATGGTGTTGTTGGCGCGCACCAGGGTGCCGGCGCCGGAGCCCAGCGTGCCGATGATGTTGGTCAGCGCGGCCACGCCGTTGGTGCCGAACGGATCGAACACGGTGTAGTTCCAGAAGGACGGCGTGTAGTCACGGCCCAGACGGACTTCACCAAAACCGCCCATCAGGCTGACGGTCGAACGACGCTGCCAGGTCTGGCCAGCGGCATTGCCGGTGTCGGGGTTCAGTGCGCCTTCGATCCAGAAGCCGGCACGCATGCCGCCACCCAGGTCTTCGACACCGCGGAAGCCGAGGCGGCTGGACGCGTTGCCGTCTTGGCTGAGCGACTTGATCGTCGTCGAGCCGGTCTTGGTGCTGCGGGCGTTCAAGTCGACGATACCGAACAAGGTAACCGACGATTGGGCCGAAGCGACGCCAGCGAACGCGGTCAGCGCGGCCAAGGCGAGCAGAGATTTTTTCATTGCAACTATCTCCTATGTTGATACAAGAGGTCCCGATCGGGGAGGTCACCCGGCGAGGGGCTGATCAGGCCAACCTCCTCAGCGGAAGTTGTCCGTATTGCACCAGAGCCCCGAGGCTTTGCCACCGTTTGCCCAAGAAATGCAGGCTGCTTGTTGTCTGCTAACAACGTGTCACAGCCCTGAAATGGGCGCGATCCGAATCGGCTATTCTGGTGCCTCATGGATTACCCCGATCGTTTACTGGCCAGCGCCGACAACGCCTTGCGCACGGTGTTCGGCACCGTGCATGCCGCGCGCCCTTGTCCCGAGCCGGCTGCTTCCGCCGCCCTGCCCGAGGCTCTGGGCGATGCCGAACGCCGCCTGGCGGGTGCGCTGATGCGCATCAACCACGTCGGCGAAGTCTGTGCCCAGGCGCTGTACCAGGCGCAGGCGCTGACGGCCCGCACCGAGGCCCTTCGTGAGCAGATGCATCAAGCGGCACGCGAAGAAACCGACCACCTGGCCTGGACGCAGCAACGTTTGAAAGAGCTGGACTCGCGCCCGAGCCTGCTGAATCCGCTCTGGTATGCCGGTGCGTTCGGCATCGGTTTGCTGGCCGGCCGTCTGGGTGACAAGGTCAGCCTGGGCTTTGTCATCGAGACCGAAAAGCAGGTCGAACAGCACCTGGCCGGTCACCTGGACCGGTTGCCTGCAGGGGACCAGCGGTCCCGCGCCATCGTGTCGGTGATGAAGGACGACGAAGCCCGGCACGCCGAAGACGCTGCCCGGGCCGGGGGCATGGCCTTGCCGCCACCCGTGGCCTGGCTGATGCGGGGCGCGGCGCGGGTCATGACCACGGTGGCCCACCGCATCTGACCCGGCAGCGGCGCGTGTCTGCTGCCCACGCTGCTGGGCCGGGGCTGCCGCCTCAGGCGGTTTCTACGATCTCGAAGCTGGTGCTGATCTGCGCCGTCTTGCCCAGCATGATGCTGGCCGAGCAGTAACGTTCGTGCGACAGCGCGATGGCCCGTTCCACGGCGGCCGCCTGCAGGCCCTTGCCGCTGACGATGAAGTGCATGGTGATGCGGGTGAAGACCTTCGGGTCCTGCTCGGCGCGATCGGCGCTGACCTTGACCTGGCAGCCGCTGACGGCGTGGCGCCCGCGTTTCAGGATCAGCACCACGTCGTAGGCCGTGCAGCCCCCCGTGCCGGCCAGCACCGTTTCCATGGGCCGGGGGGCCAGGTTTCGGCCGCCGCCGTCGGGCGCCCCGTCCATGGTCAGGAAATGGCCGCTGCCGGTTTCGGCCACAAAACCCATGCCGGTGCCCGGCATCCAGTTGATGGTGCATTCCATGGTGCATCTGCCCTCTTGTCGCGCGCTGCTGGCAGCGCCGTGAAAAATTGGAGTCGAGTCTCTATCGCGAAGACGCCACAAGCATATTGCAGTGCAGCAATGCGGTGATAGACTGGCCCGCAAGGGAGTCGAACGAGGTGCTGCAGATGCAGTGACCAGGCCGGCTTCCACCGATTGTCTCCTCCACCTCCTGAATGGTGGATTCAGCCCGGAGCTCACAAGGCTCCGGGTTTTTTTCTGCCCGTCGTCCCGCCGTTCACGGCGCCACGGCTGCGCAGCGGAGCAAAAGTGCTGACTTATGATCCGCCCCCCTCAGCGCGCCCGTCGCCACAAACCGCAGCCTTTGCCGTGACCCCTGAAGACACCCGCCCTCGCCTGGCCGTGACTGCCAAGGGCCAGCGCATTGCCGCTGACTACCTGAAACGGGTGCTGACGGCCCGGGTCTACGACGTCGCCATCGAAACCGCTCTGCAGCCGGCGCGCAACCTGAGCCGGCGCCTGGGCAACACGGTGCTGCTCAAGCGGGAAGACCAGCAGCCGGTCTTCAGCTTCAAGCTTCGGGGTGCCTACAACAAGATGGCGCACCTGACGCCCGAGTTGCTGGCCGCCGGTGTGATCTGCGCCTCGGCCGGCAACCACGCCCAAGGCGTGGCGCTGTCGGCCAAGCGGCTGAACTGCCGCGCCGTGGTCGTGATGCCGGTGACCACCCCCAAGCTGAAGATCGACGCCGTGGCTGCGCTGGGTGGTGAGGTGGTGTTGCACGGTGACAGCTACAGCGACGCCTACCAGCACGCGCTGCAACTGCAGTTGGCACAGGGCCTGACCTTCGTGCACCCCTTCGACGACCCCGATGTCATCGCCGGACAAGGCACGGTGGCGATGGAAGTCCTGCGTCAGCACCAGGGCCCCATCGACGCGGTGTTCGTGGCCATCGGCGGGGGAGGCCTGATCTCGGGTGTGGCGGCCTACATCAAGGCGATCCGACCCGAGGTGCGTGTGATCGGTGTGCAGACCGAAGACTCCAATGCCATGGTGCGCTCGGTGGCGGCCGGCAAGCGGGTCACGCTCAACGACGTGGGCCTGTTTTCCGACGGCACGGCCGTCAAGCTGGTGGGCGAAGAAACCTTCCGCGTGGCCCGTGCGCTGGTCGACGACTACGTGGTGGTCGACACCGACGCCGTGTGCGCCGCCATCAAGGACGTGTTCCAGGACACCCGCAGCATCCTGGAACCCGCGGGCGCGCTGGGTGTGGCCGCCATCAAGCAGTACGTCGAGAAACACAAGCTGAAGGGCCGCACGCTGGTGGCCATCACCTGCGGCGCCAACATGAACTTCGACCGCCTGCGCTTCGTGGCCGAGCGGGCCGAATTCGGCGAGCAGCGCGAGGCGCTGTTCGCCGTCACGATCCCCGAAGAACGCGGGTCCTTCAAGCGTTTCTGCGAACTCATCGGACCGCGGTCCGTGACCGAGTTCAACTACCGCATCAGCCACCAGAACGTCGCCCACGTCTTTGTCGGCCTGGCGATTGCCAAGCGCGAAGAAGCCGAGCGCATCGGTCGCCAGTTCGGCAAACAGGGTTTTGCCAACGTCAACCTCACTGACGACGAACTGGCCAAGGAGCACGTGCGCCACATGGTGGGCGGACGCAGCGAGCTGGCGCGCGACGAACGCCTGTTCCGCTTCGAGTTTCCTGAACGGCCCGGCCATGCACCCGGGCTGGAACATCAGCCTCTTCCACTACCGCAACCAGGGCGCCGACTACGGCCGCATCCTGGTGGGCATCCAGGTGCCGGCGGGTGACGAAGCGGGTTTCGACGAGTTCCTGCGGACCCTGGCTTACCCTTTTGTCGAAGAAACCCGCAATCCCGTTTACGAACTGTTCTTGCGCTGAGGCCGCCTCTTACACTCATTTGCCATGGCAGCCAGCAGATCGCTCGTCACCCCCACCTCCAGCCCCTTGCTGGAAAAAGCCTTGCGCGACAAGCTGACGCGGCGCAACGAAGCCGGTGGCAGCCTGGGTGAACTGGAGCCGCTGGCGGTGCGCCTGGGTCTGATGCAGAACACGCTGAAACCGGTGCTGCACGACCCGCAACTGCTGGTGTTTGCCGCCGACCACGGCCTGGCCGTGGACGGTGTCACCGACGCCCTGGCCCGGCCCACGCACGAAACCGTGCACATGCTGCTGAGCAACCAGCTGCCGCTGACGGTGTTTGCCCGTGCGCAGCAACTGGAAGTGACCGTGGTCGACTGCGGCATGGCGCACAACCTGCCACCACACGACCGGCTGATGATGCGCAAGATCGCACACGGCACGCGCAACAGCCGCGCCAGCGCTGCGATGAGCCTGGACCAGGCCCACGCCGGCATGCGCGCCGGCATGGAAATCGGCGACAAGCTGCGGGGCAACGTCACCGTGCTGGCCGGTGTGGGCGTGGGTTCGCACGAAAGCGCGGCGCTGGTGCTGTCGCGGCTGACCGACAGCCCGGTGCGCGACCTCGTCGTCACCGGCCCGCACATGGAAGCGGCTTACCTGGCGCACCTGATGACGGTGCTGCAGGCCGCGCAGGGGCGCCACCGCGAGGTCGTCGAACCCATCGAGGTGCTGGCTGCCTTTGGCGGCTTCGAAGTGGCGGTGATGGTGGGGGTGATCCTGATGGCCACCAGCAAGCGCCACCTGCTGATGATCGACGGCATGCCGGCCTGCGCCGCGCTGATGCTGGCCGCCCGCATCGCGCAGCCGGTCACCGACTACTGTGTGTTCTGTCGCAGCCACGGCCACCGTGGCCTGGACCAGGCGTTGAACCTGTTCCGCGCCTCGGCGCTGATGGAACTGGGCATGGAAAGCACCGACGGCACCGGCGCCACGCTGGCCTGGCCGCTGGTCAAGAGCGCTGCCGCCTTGCTGACCGAAGTGGCGGACGGCGAAGACCCCGGCCCGTCGCGCCCGGGTGGCTTGGCCGAGCCTTTCATCGAACCCGACCCGGTGCCGATGCCTTCGCCTTTTGGCGACGCGCTGTACTGACACCTCAGCGCATGGGCGTGCCTTCGGGCTCGCTGTTCGGTGGCGCGGTCATCGGCAACGGCGGTGCGATCGGCATCACGGTCTGCGGCGACATCGGCGGCGGCGGCAGACGCTGCCCCGGTGCGGGCATGACCCGTGCGGGTGGCACGGGCGGCGTGAATCCACCCACCTGGGCCGGCGGCATCTGCCCCGTGGCCGCAGGTGCCGGTGGCGGCAGGTTCAGCGCGATGACCGGTGTGCCACCGGCCGGCCCCAGGCTGGCGCCCCGTGCGCTGACCGACTGCAGCACATGGCTGCCGTCGACCTGGGCGCCCACGCGGTAGGCTTTCGGCGGCTGGCCGTCCACGGAAATCAGCGCCAGCCCCTCGCGGGCGGCATGCGGCTGGCGCGGGCTGAGCACACCGATCAGGCTGAAACGGGCATCGGCGGCGGGTTCAGGCGCCGCGTCGGACGCCACCGGGGCCACCACCTCGCTGCCCAGCAGGCGGCTCAGGTCGCCACGGGCAACGCTGTCGGCTTGCGCCAGCTGCGTCTGGGGGGGTGCCGCAGGTGCTTTCACCCACAGCTTCAGCCCCCAGAACAGGGCACTGGCAGCGAGCGCTGCCCAGACTCCGAAGGTGACCGCGCGCGTCCACATGCGACGATTATCATGCAGCCGTTTCCTGGGGCCAGCGGCCCATCCCCTGCCGCCCGCTGGCCATGGGCCCGCTCACGCGACGACAGACCTCTGCCAGACCCCGCCATGACGTTCCTGCCCCTCATTCGCCGCGCCCGCCGCGCCCGCGGTTTCACGCTGATCGAGTTGCTGGTCGTGCTGGTGATCATTGGCGTGCTGGGTGCGCTGATCGTGCCCAACCTCTTTTCCGGTCTTGACGAAGCCCGCACCACGGCAGCGCGCACCGACATCAACACGCTGATGCAGGGCCTGAAGCGCTACCGCCTGGACAACCAGCGCTACCCCAGTGCCGAGCAGGGACTGGACGCGCTGGTGCGCAAGCCCACGGCGGGCACGGTGCCCCCCAACTGGAAGCCCTACCTCGAGAAGTTGCCGGCCGACCCCTGGGGCCGCGCCTACCAGTACCTGAACCCGGGCGTGCGGGGCGAGATCGATGTCTTCAGCTTCGGCGCCGACGGCCAGCCGGGTGGCGAAGACAAAGATGCCGACATCGGTTCCTGGCAGTAAAACGGGCGCAAGCCAGCGGCGGAGCCTCTGGCGCGCACGCGGCTTCACGATCGTCGAGCTGCTGATCGTGATCGCGGTGGTGGCCGTGGCCGTGTCGCTGGTGGCGGTGGCCCTGCCCGACGGCGAAGCCGCCAAGCTGGACGAAGAAGGTGAACGCCTGATCGCCTTGCTGGAAACGGCACGCGCGGAATCGCGGGTTTCCGGCGCCCCGGTGGTCTGGTTGCCCGGCAGCACCGGTGAGAGCGGCCAGGCCCTGACCGACCTGCAGGGCCGTCCGGTGCACTTCCGCTTTGTCGGTGTGCCTGCGCAAGCCGGGCTGCCCAGCCGCTGGCTGGATGCGCGTGTGGTGGCCCAGGTGGTGGGCGCGCCCAGCGTGGTGTTGGGGCCGTCGGCCATCCTGCCCGCGCAGCGCGTCGTGCTGGGCCTGGAAGGCCGGCGCATCGAACTTTTCACCGACGGCCTGAGCGCCTTTGCCGTGGCCACCGAGCCCGGCGACGCTGCCGTGCTGCCCAATGCCACGCCGCGCTGAAACCCGGCCTGCTGGCTTCACGCTGATCGAAGTGCTGGTGGCGCTGGCCGTGGTGAGCATCGCGCTCACCGCCGGTCTGCGTGCCGCCGGTGTGCTGACCGACAACGCCGACCGCCTGAGCGACGTCATCGCCGCGCAATGGTGTGCCGACAACCAGCTCACCGAACTGCGCCTGCGGCGGGTGTTTCCCGGCGTGGGCGACAGCGACTTCGCTTGCGAACAACTGGGCCGCACCTACAAGGGCAAGCTGATCACACGACCCACGCCCAACCCGAGCTTTCGGCGTGTCGACGCCGAGGTCAGCACCGAGGCCGGCGTGCCGCTGATCACGCTGTCCACGGTGCTGGCGCGGCAATGACGGGCCGCCGACGACAGGCCGGCTTCACGCTGGTCGAGGTGCTGGTGGCCTTGCTGCTGATGGCCATCCTGTCCACCTTCACCTGGCTCGCGCTCGAAGGGGTGCTGGGTGCCCGTGAAGCCAGCCGCCAGGCCATCGACCGCAGCACCCGCCTGTCCACCGTGCTGCTGCAATGGCAGCAGGACCTGCAGGCCGTGCACGACACCGAAGTGGTGCCCGCGCTCACCTTCGACGGCCAGACGCTGCGCATCACCCGCCGCGTCGACGGCGGTGTGGCGCTGGTGGCCTGGTCGGTGCGCAACGGGCTCTGGCAGCGCTGGGCCGGCCCCACCTTCGTGCGCAGCTTTGCGCTGCAGCAGTCCTGGCTGGCCAGCCAGCAGTTCCTGGGTAACGAAGCCGGCCACCTGACCGTGGCCGACGGCGCCAGCGAGTGGCAGGTCTACTTCCACCGGGGCAGCGACTGGAGCAACGCGCAGTCCACGGGCAACGTGCTGACACCCGCCGGGTCCACGGGCGCAGTCTCGGGCGCAAGGGAACAACTGCCCAACGCCGTGCGCGTGGTGATCACGCTGCAGGGCCAGAAACTCACGCGCGACATCGCGCTGGGGCCGAACGGGCAATGAACACCATCCGTCTGCCATGCCCCGGCCGATGCCGTGCAGCTGCCCAGCGTGGCGCGGCCTTGCTGCTGGCGATGATCATCGTCGCGCTGGTGGCCACGATCACCGCGGCCATGGTCTGGCAGCAGGAGAGGGCGGTGGCCATCGAAGCCGCCGAACGGGCCCGCGGGCAAGGCAGCTGGATCCTGAACGGCGCGCTCGACTGGGCCCGGCTCATCCTGCGCGAAGACCTGCGTGGCAACCAGCAGAGGGGCAGCGCGCACGATTCGCTGGGCGAGCCCTGGGCGCAGCCGCTGGCCGAAGCTCGCCTGTCGTCCTTCCTGGCCGCCGACAAGGACAACAATGCCGATGGCGGCCCCGAGGCTTTCATCTCGGGCGCCATCGAAGACGCGCAGTCACGTTTCAACCTGCGGGCCCTGGTCGACGATGCCGGCAAGCCGGTACCGGCGCAGCTGGCGGCGCTGGAGCGGCTGTGCGAACTGGCGGGCGCACCCAGCGACGCGGCGGCGCTGATCGCCCAGGCCCTGGGCGAGGTGCAGACTGGCAGCACCGACAACCCCGACGGCGCGCCCTTGCGGCCCTCACGCTGGGAAGACCTGGCCTGGCTGGGCCTGGACCCGGCCACGCTGCAGCGCCTGGAACCCTATGTCGATCTCTTGCCGGTGGCCACACCGGTGAACCTGAACACGGCCTCGCGCGAGGTCATCGTGGCGGCCATCGACGGCATCGACCTGGGCAGCGCAGAACGCCTGCTGCAGGCGCGCCAGCGCAAACCCTTCGAAACGCTCGAAGCTGCCAAGACCCTGCTGCCGCCCGACACCGTGCTCGAGCCCAACCGCGTGGGTGTGGGCAGCAGCCACTTCTATGTCTCTGGCCGACTGCGGCTGGAAGACCGGGTGCTGGAAGAACGTTCGCTGCTGGTGCGCCGCGACAACCGCGTGGATGTCCTGCGCCGCGAAAGGCGCAGCTTCACGGCGCCGCAGCGCTGAAGGCCACAATAGGCCACCGATCCCGCCCCAGCCGACCCCTTGCCACGGGAACACAGCGACCACCGCATGTCCTTGCTCGTCATCCAGCTCCCGCCCCGTGACCGGCTTGGCGCCCGCGCAGGCGCCAGCGGCACCGCCGACGCCACCTGGGCCCACCGCCTGCCCACCGAGTGGCATTACGTGCTCAGCAGCGACGGCCGCACGCCGGCCCAGACGGGGCAGGCCAGCGCCACGTTGCTGCCGCGCGCCGACCAGGTGTTGCTGCTGCTGGCCGACGCCGACGTGAGCTGGCACCGGATCGACATCCCCAAAGCCCCGCCTGCGCGCCTGCGCGACGCCTTGGCGGGTGTGATGGAAGAAGCGCTGCTGGACGAGGGCCCGGCGCTGCACTTTGCGCTGGCTGAAGGTGCCGTGCCGGGCCGCCCGGGCTGGGTCGCGGTCACCGACGGGCCGCGCCTGGCGGCGGCCCTGTCCGTGCTCGAGGCCGCGGGCCAAGGCGTCGAACGTGTCGTGACCGCTGCCCTGCCTGCCGACACGGCTGGCGCGCGAGGCCACTTTCACCTGGGCACGGGGCTTGGCAGCGGGCTCTCGGGCAGCAGCAGCGACGAAGACAGCCAACCCTGGCTGAGCCTGTCGCGGCCCGACGGTGTGCTGAACCTGCGCTTGGGCGGCAATCTGGCTCGGGCGATGCTGCCCGGCACCGCGCCGGGGGGCTTGACGGCCGACGTGGTCAGCCACGACGAGGACCCGATCCGCTGGACCAGCACACCCGCCGCGGCGCAGGCCGCCGAGGCTTGGCTGGGCCAGCCGGTGCCCTTGATGAGCGATGCCGAACGGGCGCTCGAAGCGGCGCAGGGGCGTGGCAATCTGCGCCAGTTCGACCTGGTGGCCCGTGCCCGCGGCACCCGCGCGCTGCGCACGCTGGGCAAGCGTTTTTTCAGCGCCGACTGGCGGCCGGTGCGCATCGGGCTGGCGGCTTTGCTGGTGCTGCAACTGGTGGGCCTGAACGCCTATGCCTGGCAGCAACGCCAGGCCATCGAACAACGTCGCACGGCCATGAACGAGCTGCTTCGCAGCGCACACCCGGGTGTGCGGGCGGTGCTCGACGCACCGCTGCAGATGCAGCGTGAAACCGACCGCCTGCGCACGGCAGCGGGCCGCGCCGGTGACGGCGACCTGGAGGCCTTGATTGCCGCGGCTGCCGCTGCCTGGCCCGACGGCCTGGGCCCGACACAGACGCTGCGTTTCGAGCCCGGCAACCTGACGCTGGCCACCGCGGGCTGGGGCGAGCCGCAGATCCAGCAATTCCGCGAGCGGCTGCGCAGCGCCGGGTACGCCGCCGAGTTCGCCGAGGGCCGGGTGGTCCTGACACGCCTGGCGCGGCAGGGGGTGCTGTGAGCGTGACCGGCGCTTCGACTGCCCCGCTGGGCGCGCCGCGCAGCGCGCTGGCGCCGCTGCAGGCCTGGTGGCGGGGTCTGGCGCGGCGCGAGCAGACGCTGGTGGCCGTTGCATCCGCACTGATCGGCGTGGCCTTGTTGTGGGCCGTGGCCGTGCAGCCGGCCTGGCGCACGCTGGCCCGCGCGCCGGCTGAAATCGACCGCCTGGACGCCCAGCTGCAGACCATGCAGCGCCTGGCCGCCGAGGCCGCCGAACTGCGTGCCGCGCCACCGGTGACACCCGACCAGGCCGCCGCCGCGCTGCGTGCCGCCACCACCCGCCTGGGTGACAAGGCCCAGCTGTCGCTGCAAGGCGAAAGGGCCACGCTGACGCTCACCGGCGTGGGCACCGGCGCCCTGCGCGACTGGCTGGCCGAGGTGCGTGCCGGTGCCCGTGCTCGCCCGGTGGACGCCAACCTGAGCCGCGCCGCTCAGGGTTACAGCGGCACCCTGTCGGTGGCCATCGGGGGCGCGCCATGAAACGCTGGATGCTGGCCGGTTCAGCCCTGGGCGCCTTGCTCGCGCTGGCCGCCTTTGCGCCAGCGGTGTGGTTGGCCCGCGGTGTGGCCTCGGGCACCGAAGGTCGCGTGCTGCTGGCCGATGCCCGCGGCACCGTGTGGCAGGGCAGTGCCGTGCTGGTGCTGACCGGCGGGCCCGGCAGCCGCGACGCCAGCGCCTTGCCGGGCCGGCTGCACTGGACCCTGGGGCTGGCCGGCAGCGCGCTGTCGCTGGGCCTGCGGCAGGCCTGTTGCATCGCAGAAGAACTGCGGCTGCGTCTCGTACCCGGCCTGGGCCGGCTGCGCATCGAACTGCCCGGCGCTGGCAACGGTATGGGTGCCAGCACGTCGGGTGGTTCAACCGTGGCGCCCCGTGTGCTGGGCCAGTGGCCGGCCAGCTGGCTGGTGGGCCTGGGCACACCCTGGAACACGCTCAAGCCGGCCGGCACGCTGCAGCTGTCCAGCGCTGGCCTGGTGGCGGAAGCCGTGCAAGGCCGCTGGATCATCCAGGGCCAGGCCGAACTGCAGCTGCGCGGCATGTCGTCCAGCCTGTCGACGCTGGAAGAGCTGGGCAGCTACCGCTTGAACCTGCAGGGCGACCCACGCGGTGAGGCGGCCAGGGTCCAGCTCAACACCACCGATGGGGCGCTGCAGCTGTCCGGCTCAGGTGACTGGGCGGCCTCGGGGCTGCGCTTCCGGGGCCAGGCCAGTGCCGCACCGGGGTCGGAAGCGGCCCTTTCCAACTTGCTCAACATCATCGGCCGCCGCCAGGGTGCGCTGTCTCTCATTTCGATCGGGTGACCATGAACACAGCGTCGTCTCGCGCAGCCTGGCCCGTCGGCTGGCGTTTGCACATCGCACGTCGCGCCAGGCAGTCGCTGGTGGCTTTGCTGGCGTTGGCGATGGCCGCGCCACCCGCGATGGCACAGAACTCGACGCAGGACAACGCACCCCGCATCTCGCCGCGCAGCCGCGCGCCGGTGACGGTGAACTTCGTCAATGCCGACGTCGAAGCCGTGACACGGGCCTTCGCCGCGATGATCGACCGCGCCATCGTGATCGACCCGCGTGTCAAGGGCACCATCACCGTCTACAGCGAACAGCCGCAGAGCATCCGCCAGGCATTTGCCAGCTACCTGTCGGCCCTGCGTGGCATGGGATTCGCGGTGGTGGAAAGTGGGGGCCTGCTGAAGGTGGTGCCCGAGGCCGATGCCAAGCTGCAGACGGGCACCGTGAGCGTCGGCGAGGTGTCGGTGCGCGGCGACCAGGTCATCACGCAGATCTTTCCGACCTGGTGGCGGTGCTGCGGCCGCTGATCAGCGCCAACAACACCATCAACGCCAACCCGGGCAGCAATTCGCTGGTCATCACCGACTACGCCGAAAACCTGCAGCGCATCGCCAAGATCATCGCGGCGCTGGACGTGGCCTCGGGCACCGACGTCGAGGTGGTGCAGCTGCAGCATGCCGTGGCCGCCGACCTGGCGCCGCTGGTGCAGCGGCTCAGCGACGGTGGCGGGGTGTCGCCGGTGCCGGGCGCACAAGGCGTGGCCGGTGGCGGCGTCACCGTGGTGGCCGACTCGCGGGCCAATGCCCTGGTCATCCGCGCCGCCAACCCGGCCAGGCTGGCCCTGGTGCGCGCCACCATCGCGCGGCTGGACCGCCCCAACAACCTGATCGGCCCCGGCGGTGGCATGTGGGTGGTGCACCTGAAAAACGCCGACGCGGTGCGGCTGGCGACCGTGGTGCGCGCTGCCTTCGGTGCCGCGGGTGGCACCAGCGCCGGTGGTTCGGCTGCGGCGGCCCCAACGGCCTTGCCGGTGGCCGCTGCCGGTTCACCCAATGTGTCGCCGCAAGCCACGGCCGCCGTCACCGGCGCGGCGCAGCCCAGCACCGGCGGTTTCATCCAGGCCGACCCGGCCACCAATTCGCTGATCATCACGGCGCCCGAGCCGCTGTACAAACAGGTGCGTGCGCTGATCGACCAGCTGGATTCGCGCCGCGCCCAGGTCTACATCGAAAGCATGATCGTCGAGGTGGCGCCTTCCGATTCGGCCGACTTCGGCTTCCAGTGGCAGGGCCTGCTGGGCAAGAGCGGCGACAAGTTCGGTGTCGTCACCGGCACCAACTTCAGCGGCAGCGGGCGGCCCGGCATCATCGACATCAACACCTCGGCCGCGCAGGGCCAGATCAACCTGGGCCAGGGCCTGAACGTGGGGCTGCTGAGCGTGATCAACGGTGTCACTTCGTTGGCCGCCATCGCGCGCATGCTGCAGACGCAGAGCGAAACCAACATCATCAGCACGCCAAACCTGATCACGCTGGACAACGAAGAAGCCAAGATCGTGGTCGGCGAAAACGTGCCCTTCATCACCGGGCAGTTCACCGGCGCGGGTGGCACCGGTGTCAACGCCAACCCCTTCCAGACCATCGAACGCAAGGACGTGGGTATCACATTGCGCATCCGGCCGCAGATTGGCGAGGGCGGCGCGGTGCGCATGACGATCTTCCAGGAACAGAGCAGCGTCAAGGAAACCACCGCAGCCGGCACCACCAACGCCGGCCCGTCCACCACCAAGCGCAGCATCGAAAACACGGTGGTGGTGGACGACGGCGCGATCCTGGTGCTGGGTGGCCTGATCGAAGACCGCTTCGTGACCAACAAGAGCAAGGTGCCGCTGCTGGGTGACCTGCCGCTGATCGGCGGTCTGTTCCGCAGCGAAAGCCGCGAGCGGCGGCGCACCAACCTGATGGTCTTCCTGCGCCCGGTGGTGCTGCGCGACGCCGAAAGTGCCAACCGCCTGAGCGTGGACCGCTATGAGCAGATCCGCGGCGAGCAGCGCAATTCGCAGCCGCAGCCCAGCGTGGTGATGCCGATCAACGAATCGCCGGTGCTGCCGCCGCTGGCGCCGCTGCCGGCGTCCCCGGGCGCGTCGGCGCCGCCGGCTTCGCTGAACCCGCCGGCGACCACTTTGCCCTGAGCCCGCGAATGGCCACGCGACACCCGCTGCCCTACGCCTTTGCCAAGGCCAACACGCTGCTGCTCGAAGACGACGGCGAACAGCTGCTGCTGTGGGCCGGCGAGACCACGTCCGCTTCGGCCCTGGCCGAAGTCACGCGCCACTTCGAGGTCGCACGCTTCGAACACGAGGCCACGGCCACGCTGGGCCAGCGCATCGCCGCGGCCTACGCGGGGGGTGAAAGCAGCGCCGCTGCGGTCATCGGCGAAGTGGAGAGTGGTGTCGACCTGAGCCGCATGATGCAGGAGCTGCCGGCGGTGGAAGACCTGCTGGAAGCGGCCGACGACGCGCCGATCATCCGCATGCTCAACGCGCTGCTGACGCAGGCCGCGAAGGACGGCGCGTCGGACATCCACATCGAACCCTACGAACGCAGCAGCAGCGTGCGCTTCCGCGTCGACGGCACGCTGCGCGAGGTGGTGCAGCCCAACAAGGCGCTGCATGCGGCGATGATCAGCCGGCTGAAGATCATGGCCGAGCTCGACATCGCGGAAAAGCGGCTGCCGCAGGACGGACGCATCAGCCTGCGCATCGGCGGGCGGGCCATCGACGTGCGGGTCAGCACGCTGCCTTCTTCACACGGGGAACGGGCTGTGTTGCGCTTGCTGGACAAGACCGAAAGCCGCTTCACGCTGGAAGGGCTGGGCATGGACGGCGAGGTGCTGAATGCCTTTGCACGCCTGATCCAGCAGCCACACGGCATCGTGCTCGTCACCGGGCCCACGGGTTCGGGCAAGACGACCACGCTGTACGCGTCGCTGACGCGTGTGGACACCGCCACCACCAATGTGCTGACGGTCGAAGACCCGGTGGAATACGAACTGCCGGGCATCGGCCAGACGCAGGTCAACCCGAAGATCGACCTGACGTTTGCTAAGGCGCTGCGCGCCATCCTGCGCCAGGACCCCGACGTCATCATGATCGGCGAGATCCGCGACTTCGAAACCGCGCAGATCGCGATCCAGGCCAGCCTGACCGGCCACCTGGTGCTGGCCACCGTGCACACCAACGACGCTCCGAGCAGCGTGACCCGGCTCATCGACATGGGTGTCGAACCCTTCTTGCTGAGCAGCAGCCTGCTGGGCGTGCTGGCGCAGCGCCTGGTGCGCAAGCTGTGCCCGCGCTGCAAGCGGCAAGACGATGCCGGCCGCTGGCACCCGGTGGGTTGTGAGCATTGCGCGCACACCGGCTACAAGGGCCGCACCGGTGTCTATGAGCTGATGGTGGTCGACCCGGACGTGCAGGCCCTGGTGCACAACCGCGCGGCCGAACAGGAACTGGCCACGGCCGCGCGCGCGGCGGGTCTGCGTTCGATGCGCGAAGACGGTGAACGGCTGGTGCAGTCGGGCGTCACGTCGCTGGAAGAAGTGATCCGCGTGACCCGCGATTGAGCGGGTGAACTGAAGCCATGCCTGCCTACCGATTCGAAGCACTCGACGCCAAAGGCAAGGCCGCCAACGGCCTGCTCGAAGCCGACAACGCCAAGGCGGCACGCGCACAACTGCGGTCGCGCGAACTGGTGCCGCTGGCGGTGACGCCGGTGACAGCGGCCACCACCGACGGCACCGCACCCAAGTTCACCCGGCGGGTATTCAGCGCCAGCGCGCGCGCGGTGTGGACTCGCCAACTGGCCGGCCTGGTGGGCAGCGGCCTGCCGCTGGAACGGGCGCTGACGGCGCTGGCCGACGAAAGCGAAACCGATCGCCAGCGAGAGCTGGTGGCGCACCTGAAGAGCGAGGTCAACGCCGGCAGTTCCTTTGCCCGTGCACTGGCCACCGCCCCGCGGGAGTTCGACGACGTCTACCGCGCCGTGGTGGCCGCCGGTGAACAAAGCGGCGCGCTGGGCCCCGTGCTGGAACGCCTGGCCGACGACCAGGAACAGCAGCAGGCGCTGCGCAGCAAGGTGCTGGGCGCGATGTTGTACCCGGCCATCGTGTCGCTGGTGGCGATGGTCATCGTGGTCATTCTGGTGACCTGGGTGGTGCCGCAGATTGCCGGCGCCTTCACCAGTTCCAAGCGCGCGCTGCCGGCGCTGACGGTGGCCATGCTGGGCATCAGCGCCTTCGTGCGCCAGTGGGGCTGGGCGGTGGCCTTGCTGGCCGTGGGCGGCGCGGTGGCCTTCGCGCTGGCGCGCCGCACCGAGGCCTTCCGTGAACGCAGCGATGCCGCGATGCTGCGCCTGCCCCTGTTCGGCCGCCTGGCGCGCGGTTACAACGCGGCGCGCTTCGGCGGCACGCTGGCGATGCTGGCCAGCGCCGGGGTGCCGATCCTGAAGGCGCTGCAGGCCGCTGCAGAAACGCTGTCCAACCGCGCCATGCGCAAAGACGCGCTCGACGCCTTGGCGCAGGTGCGTGAAGGTGCGCCGCTGGCTTCAGCGCTGGCGGCGAAAAAGCGCTTCCCGGGTCTGTTGTCGATGTTTGCGCGGCTCGGCGAACAGACCGGTCAGCTGCCGCTGATGCTGCAGCGTGCGTCCAATCAGCTGTCGGCCGAGGTGCAGCGCCGGGCCATGGGAGCGGCCACCATCCTGGAGCCGCTGCTCATCGTGGGCATGGGGGTGGTGGTGGTGTTGATCATGCTGTCGGTGCTGCTGCCGATCATCCAGCTCAACACCTGGGTGAGATAGCTGTCTTGCCCCTCTCCCGCCCTGCGGGAAAGGGGCAAGAACACATCAAGCGCTGGGCTTGCTTTCGGCTTCGGCCTCTGGCGCCTTGGTGTGCTTGATGAACAAGCTCGCCGCGATGATGCCGATCTCGTACAGGATGCACATCGGTATCGCCAGTGCCAGTTGCGAGATCACGTCGGGTGGCGTGACGATGGCGGCGATGATGAAGGCACCGACGATGAAGTAGCCGCGCCACTTGCGCAGCTGCTCCAGCGTGACCACGCCCATGCGGGCCAGCACGATCACCGCGATGGGCACTTCGAAGGCGATGCCGAACACCAGGAACAGCGTCAGCACGAAGCCGAAGTACTGCTCGATGTCAGGCGCCGCGGTGATGCTGGCGGGGGCAAAGGCCTGGATGAACTTGCTCATGCCCGGGATGACCAGGAAGTAGCAGAAGGCCACACCGGCCACGAAGAGCAGCGTGCTGCTCACCACCAGCGGCAGCACCAGGCGTTTTTCGTGCGAATACAGGCCCGGCGCGACAAAGGCCCAGACCTGGTACAGCACCACGGGCAGCGCCACCATGAAGGCGGCCATCAAGGTGATCTTCAGCGGCACCAGGATGGGTGAGATCACGTTGGTGGCGATCAGCGTAGCGCCCTTGGGCAGGTGCGCCACCAGCGGTGCGGCCAGCAGGTCGTACAGGCCCGACGGCCCGGGCCAGAAGGCCAGGGCGGCAAAGGCGATCGCGATGGCGATGACGGCGCGGATCAGGCGGTCGCGCAGTTCGACCAGGTGCGACACGAAGGGGGCTTCGGTGCCTTCCAGTTCGTCCTTTTTCTTGTCCGGCTCGCTCATGACTGCCTTGGGGCCCGGTCGTTCATCGTGGCAGTTTCAGGCCCGGCGGCCGAAAGCGTGCGACCCGCGCTGCGCCCGACTGCGCCTTGGTGCGGATGCCCTGGCGTTGTTTGTACCACTGCGGCGTGGCGCCTTTTTTCAGGCGCCAGTTTTTCTTCGGCCGGGTGTAGCTGGGTGGCGGCTCGGGCAGCGGCTGGTAAGGCTCGTTGGCCTGGCCGTGGTCGTGGCCAATCGCGGTGGCGCTTTTCCAGTCGTTTTCGAAGGCCGACGCTGCTTCGTTGACTTCGCTGCGCACGCTCTGCTCGACGTTGCGCGCCGCGTCTTCGAACTGGCTGCGCATCTTCTTCAGCTCGTCGAGTTCGATCGAGCGGTTGACCTCGGCCTTCACGTCGGCCACGTAACGCTGCGCCTTGCCGAACATGTGGCCGATGGTGCGGGCCACCTTGGGCAGCTTCTCTGGCCCGATGACGATCAGCGCCACGGCGCCGATGAGGGCGATCTTGTCGAAACCGAAGTCGATCATGCGGCGGGCGCTGCTGCAGCGCGCCCAGGCGGGCCCGGGCGCTTGTGCATCAGCTCTTGGTCTTGGCTTCCACGTCCACCGTGTTGGCGTCGGTGCGCTGGGTGTTGGTCACCTGCTGCGCCGGGCCGGTGGCCGCGTCGGCCTCGCCTTCGCCGCCACTTTTCATGCCGTCCTTGAAGCCCTTGACGGCGCCCCCGAGGTCGGAGCCGATATTGCGAAGTTTTTTGGTGCCGAAGATGACCACGACGACCAGCAACACGATCAGCCAATGCCAGATGCTGAACGAACCCATGATCTTTCTCCTACGAAAGCGGAACCGATGATTCTACGAGGCGCGCATGACCGGACCGGCAAGCACGCGATATCACCCCTTGACCCAGGGTCTGGGGCCTCCCATGACGTGCATGTGCAGGTGGTAGACCTCCTGGCGGCCGTCGGGGCCGGTGTTGATCAGGGTGCGAAAGCCATTGCTCACACCCAGTTCTTTCATCAGGCGTGGCGCCAGACCGAGCATGCGCCCCAACAGCGCGTCGTGCTCGGGGCCCACGTCGGCCAATGTGGCGATGTGTGTCTTGGGAATCACCAGCACATGCACCGGCGCCCAGGGGTGGATGTCGTGGAAGGCCAGAAGTTCTTCGTCTTCGTAGGCTTTTTTCGCCGGAATCTGCCAGGCGATGATCTTGCAGAAGATGCAGTTGGGGTCGGCGCTCATGGCGGTCCTTTACGTGTCTTTTCTTCTGCGACGTTCAGGCGCCGGTGGACACGCTGACGGGCATGGGCATCGCGCGCCCCTCGACGAACATCCACCAGCCGCGGATGAAACGGTACAGGTACCACAGGCCGATGACGGTCCACGCCACCCAGCCCGGAAACACGAACAGCAGCCACAGCGGCCAGGTCAGCGCCAGCCACAGCAGCGTGAACCAGAAGCTGCGTGCCTGCCAGCGGTAGTGGCTGCGGTACATCGCATCGGGCAGGTCGGGCCGCTTGACGTAGTTGATGATCATCGCAATCACCGAAAACATGCCGGCCGAAAAAAACGACAGCGTGTGCAGGCCGTAGAGGATGTGCGTCAACAGGCGCAGCCCATCGCCCTGGCCCGCATCCGAATCGGGCACCACCAGCTTGTTCATGTGTTGCCTCCTGAACTTTCCGTGTCACGTTGCTGCGACTTGCGCAGCGCAAACTCTTCCAGTCCCGACAGGCCTTCTCGCCGGTCCAGTTCAGCCAGCACGTCGGCTGGCTTCAGGCCGAAGGCCGACAGCGCCACCATGCAATGGAACCAGAGGTCGGCGGTTTCACCGACGATGCGCTGGCGGTCACCGTCCTTGGCGGCCATGACCACTTCGGTGGCTTCTTCGCCGATCTTTTTCAAGATGGCGTCGGTGCCCTTGGAAAACAAGCGCGCGACGTAGCTTTTGTCGGGGTCGCCTCCGGCTTCGGGCTTGCGGCTGTCGATCACCGCGGCCAGGCGCGCCAGGCTGTCTTGGCTGTTCATCGGGGCAGCTTCACTTGTAGATGCGTTCCGGGTCCACCAGCACCGGGTCGACGGCCGCCCATTGCTGCCCTTCCAGGCGCTGGTAGAAACAGCTGTGGCGGCCGGTGTGGCAGGCAATGCCGGGTTCGCCCGGGGCGTGGCCCATTTGCGTGACCTTGAGCAGCAGCACGTCGTTGTCGCAGTCCATGCGCATTTCGTGCACCTGCTGGAAGTGGCCCGACTCTTCGCCTTTGTGCCACAGCTTCTGGCGCGAACGGCTCCAGTACACGGCCTGGCCGCGCTCTGCCGTGGCCAGCACCGCGTCGCGGTTCATCCAGGCGAACATCAGCACGTCGCCGGTGCCGGCTTCCTGGGCGATCACCGGCACCAGGCCGTCAGGATCGAAGTGGATGGAGTCCAGCCAGGGGCTGGCAGATGTGTTCATGCCGGCAGTCTAGTGGCAGCGCTCAGCACGGGTGTGACAGGTGGGTCGGCCCGACAAAACCGCGCTCGGCGGCAAACCAGGCCAGCACCGGCACCGTGCCGGGCAGCACCGGCTGCACCTGCACCGGCAGCGTCTGCCAGGCCATGGTCTGCTGTTCGCGCATTTCGAAGTCGCCGTGCCAGGCAAAGACCTTGCAGAAGTGCAGGCGAACCCGGGCATGGGGGTAGTCCACCAGTTCCACCTGCCAGGGCAGGGCAGGTCCGATGGTGATGCCCAGTTCTTCCTGCAGTTCGCGCCGCAGCGCCTGTTCGATGGTTTCGCCCTGCTCCACCTTGCCACCCGGGAATTCCCAGTAGCCGGCGTAGACCTTGCCAGCGGGCCGGCTGGTCAGCAGGAAACGGCCTTGGCCATCGATCAGCACACCCACCGCCACGTCGACCGGCGTGCGCCCGGCCGCGGTTTCAGCCACCGTGGCGCCCCGCGTAGTCTTTCGCAAACTGCTGCGCGACACGGCCCGACCGCGAACCGCGTTCCAGCGCCCACACCAGCGACTCCTGGCGCGCTGCGGCAATGGCGGCTTCGTCCACGCCGAACGATCGCAGCCACTGCGCCACGATGGCCAGGTACTCGGCCTGCGTGAAGGGGTAGAAGCTGATCCACAGACCAAAACGTTCGCTCAGCGAGATCTTTTCTTCCACCACCTCGCCCGGGTGCACTTCGCCGTCTTCGGTGTGCTGGTACGACAGGTTTTCCTTCATGTACTCCGGCAGCAGGTGGCGGCGGTTGCTGGTGGCGTAGATCAGCAGGTTGTCGCTGGCCTGCGCCACGCTGCCGTCCAGCACACTCTTCAGTGCCTTGTAGCCGGCTTCGCCTTCGTCGAAGCTGAGGTCGTCGCAGAAGACGATGAAACGTTCGGGCCGTTCGGCCACCAGGTCGACGATGTCCTGCAGGTCCACCAGGTCGGCCTTGTCGACTTCGATCAGGCGCAGGCCCTGGCCGCTGAATTCGTTCAGGCAAGCCTTGATCAGGCTGCTCTTGCCGGTGCCGCGTGCGCCGGTCAGCAGCACGTTGTTGGCGCCGCGACCGGCCACGAACTGTTCGGTGTTGCGCAGCAGGCGTTCTTTCTGCGGCTCCACTTCCTTCAGATCGGCCAGGCGGATGGTGGCGACGTGTCGCACCGGTTCCAGCACACCCGCACTGCCGCGTTTTCGGTAGCGCCAGGCCACCGATGCCGACCAGTCGGGCGCCGTGGGCGCGTGCGGCAGGATCACTTCCAGCCGGGCCAGCAGCGACTCGGCGCGCACCAGCAGGTGTTCAAAAGCGGCGTTCATGCTGGCAAGTGTAGGGTGGGCAGTTCGCGAACTTCGGCGCCGGTGCTGACGAAGACCCGGTCAAGCGGACCCCGTGGCAGCGTGTGTGTGCCGGTGAATTCACCAAAGGCCGGCAGCACACCCCGCTGCGGGCCGAAGTGGAAACAGGGCAGGCGCAGCCGCTCGTGGGCGCGGCCGCCCAGCACCGCGCTGGGGTGCACGTGGCCGGCCAGCACGTAGGGGCCCTCAGTGACGACAGTGCCGTCAGCGCCGTTGGCAAGACGCGCCACCGGGGTATCCGGGTGGTGGCACAGGGCCAGACCCACCAGGTCCGGCAGGCCAAAGGGTTCGTCCACGCAATGAACGCCCCAGTCGGCCGGTGGGTCGCCGGCATGGCCGTCGTGGTTGCCACGCACCAAGGTCAGCTGCAAGCCGGCATGGGCCTGGCGCCAACGCGCGAAGGTGGCCATCGTGTCGGTCGACCGGCCCCGCGCCGCGTGCAACAGGTCGCCCAGGAAGACGATGTGTCCGGCGCCGGTGGTCGTCACGGCTTCGCTCAGGCGTTGCAGCGTAGCTTGTGTGGTGCCGGCCGGCACCGGCACGCCCAGGCGGCGAAAGGCATGGGCCTTGCCGATGTGCGCGTCCGCCACCAGCAGCGTGCCGTGTTCGGGCAAGAACACCGCACGCTGCGGCAGCAGATGCAGCCGGATGCCACCGGCCACCATTTCCACCGGACCGTCCACCTGCTTGGTGACGCTTCAGCTGGACAGACGTTGCAGCGCGGGTTCCAGGTGTTCGGTGGGCGCGCGTTTGAAGCCGGAGCGGGCGTAACGCTGCAGGCGGCCGACGATCAGCGCGGTGATGGCCGAGGCCAGAGCTTGCGCATCCACGGTGGGCGTGGCGGAACCGGCGGCTTCAGCGGCGGCGCGCAGGCTCTGGCGCAGCTGCGACTCGACACGGTCGAAAAACTGGTTCATTCGCGCGTTCAGGCGTTCGTGTTCGAAGACCAGCGCATCGCCCACCATCACCCGCGTCATGCCCGGGTTCTTCTCGGCAAACTGCAGCAGCACGGCAGCGACCTTCTGCACCTGCACCGAGGGCACGGTCTCGCGTTCGACGATCTGGTTGATGAGCGAGAAGACGCTGGTTTCGATGAACTCGATCAGGCCTTCGAACATCTGCGCCTTGCTGGCGAAATGGCGGTACAGCGCGGCTTCGCTGACGTCGAGACGGGCTGCCAGCGCCGCGGTGGTGATGCGCTCGGCGCCGGGCTGTTCCAGCATGCCGGCCAGCGTCTGCAGGATCTGCACCCGTCTTTCGCCAGGCTTGGGCCGCTTGCGCACCGGCGGGGCGGCCACCACCACGCCATCGTGCGCCAGGTCCGGGGTCAGTTCTTCTGGCGCGTCGGACATGGCTTTGCAGGCGGGCGGCGGGGCATCTGAGGGGGGTCGCAAGGATTCTTGCACAGGGCAACAGGGGGTCGGCGGGGCTTCTCTTGCAGGTAAACACTGACCCACATCGCCGCTGGCGTGGCCTTGGGAGCGCCTGGCCTCTGCCCTTTGGGCCATGCCGGGTGGCCGGTGGCGGGGCGTTGGCGGATGGGGTGCGGCGCCACAATCGCCGGGCCCTGGTGGGCACTGAAAGGGGATTGGGCTTGGCGGGTTTGGCGCTTGCAGACGTCATCTCAGGGGCGGCGGGCTTCGTTTCGGGTGCGATGTCCTCGCTGGGCCTGGTGCTGGCCTTCTTCGGCTGGCGCCAGCGCCGCGCCGGGCTGGGCCTGGCCGGCGCGCTGGTGCTGCTGACCGCGGGTCTGCTGGCGGCGCGCCTGGTGGCCACTCAGTTGGGCTTGCTGCTGCTGGTGCCGGCGCTGCTGCTGACCTTGTGGCTGACACACCGCGCACTGCGTGCGCTGCACGCGGTGCGGCGCCAGCACGCCGACGTGCAACGGCGCCTGGCGCAGCGCGAGCTCGACCTCGAACGCGTGCGTGCCGAATTGCAGCAGGCGCAGGCCGGTGCCGAAGCAGCCGACCAGGGCAAGGCGCGTTTCCTGGCCGCCGCCAGCCACGACCTGCGCCAGCCGGCGCACGCGTTGGGCCTGTACACGGCCGCCTTGCGCGCCGGCCCGCTGACGCCGCAACAGGCCGAGTTGGCCGAGCGCATGCAGGGTTCGCTGGCGGCACTGGACACGCTGTTTGCCGCGCTGCTGGACGTGTCGCGCATGGACGCCGGCGCGGTGCTGCCGCAATGGGACACGGTGCCGCTGGCGCCCTTGCTGCGCCGGCTGGCCGACGAATGGGCGCCGCAGGCCGAAGCCCGCGGCCTGCGCCTGGCGTTGCACGTGAGCGACCCGCGCGCGATGACCGTCACCGACCCGCTGCTGCTGGAGCGGGTGCTGCGCAACCTGCTGGCCAATGCCGTGAAGTACACCCCACGCGGCGGTGTGCTGCTGGCCTGCCGCGAGCGCACCGCGCCCGACGGCCAACGCCACCACCGCATCGAAGTCTGGGACAGCGGCGCCGGCATCGCGCCCGCCGACCAGGGCCGGGTCTTCGAAGAGTTTTTCCAGGCCGGCAGCGGCCCCGCAGCCGGTGCCAGCCGCGGCCTGGGGCTGGGCCTGGCCATCGTGCAGCGCCTGGTGCGCCTGCTGCAACTGCGGGTGCAACTGCACTCGCAGCCGGGGCGCGGCACGGTGTTCCTGCTCGAAGGCCTGGCCCCGGCCGGCCTGGCGCCCCAGGCCGTGGCTGCAGCGCGGCAGGAGATGCGCCGCCTGGCCGGCCTGCGTGTGGCCGTGCTGGAAGACGACGAAGACGTGCGCGACGCCATGCGGCGCCTGCTGCAGCTGTGGGACTGCCAGGTGGCCGACGGCAACTGCGCCGCCGAACTGCTGCTGCGCCAGCCGGCCGCGCCGCAGGCCCTGGTGGCCGACCTGCGGCTGGCCGAGGGCCGGACCGGCGTCGAAGAGCTGCGCCACCTGCAGCAGGCCTGGGGCGTGCCGGTGCCGGTGTTGTGGATCAGCGGCGAGACCGCTGCCGACGGCCTGCGTGCCTTGCTGCCGGCCGGCGCCCAGGTGCTGAGCAAACCCGTGTCGCCGGCCCGCTTGCGGGCCTGGCTGGAACAGCGCCTGCCCGACGGCGGTGTGGCGCCGTCCGCCGTGCCGACCCTGCCTGAACGTGAAACCGCCCACCCGAAGGTGCTGCCATGAAAGTCCTGATCGCCGACGACCACCCGATGGTGCGCGACGCACTCAAGCGCACCCTGCTGCTGGTCGAACCCACGGCCCAGGTGGTCGAAGCCGCCGACTTTGCCGGTGTGCTGCTGCAGATGCAGTCGGGCCTGCCGCAGTTGGCGCTGCTGGACCTGCACATGCCGGGCATGGAGCGTGTCGACGGCTTGCGGCGTTTGCGCCTGATGTTCCCTGGTGTGCCGATGGTCGTGGCTTCGGGCGAAGACGACCCGGCCGTCATTCGCGCCACGCTGGCGGCGGGTGCCGTGGGCTTCTTGCCCAAGAGCGAAGCGCCCGAGGTGCTGCAGCAGGCGCTGCGCCTGCTGCTGGGCGGTGGCACCTACATGCCGGCACAGGCCCTGGCCGACCTGCGCCACGGCGCGCCGCCGCCACGCCCCGATGCGAGCGGCCTGACACCGCGCCAGATGGACGTGCTGCGCTGCCTGATGCGCGGCCAGCCCAACAAGCTGATCGCACGCGAGCTGGGTTTGACCGAAGGCACGGTGAAGATCCACATCGCGGCCATCCTGCGGGTGCTGCAGGCGCGCAACCGCACCGAAGCGGTGGTCGTGGCGCGCGATCTGGGCTTGCAAGCCTGAAATGGAGCCCCCAAGCTCGCTTGCGCTCGCTACCCCCCAGGGGGGCCGTCCGCCGACGGCCCGGCCAAGCCGGTTCCGTGGCGGGAAGCTCGGGCCTGGCAACGGGGCTGAGACATTTGAGACGCGCTGCTTCGCTCTTCTGGGCGAGGCGCCAGCGAGACGGTGCATCTAGCCTTGCGGTCATGAACCCTTGCCCTCGATTCAGCTTGCGTTGCGCCGGCCTGTGGCTGGTGGTGGCTGCTGCCGGGCACGCTGGCATGAGCAGTGCCCAAGCCCGTGTGCTGGTGCCGCCGATGGCGGCTGCGATGGTGCGGGTGTGTGGCGGCCAGCCTTGCCTGGCCGCGCTGCCCAAGGCCACCAAGCCTCAGAGCAAGTCGCTCAAGCGGCCGACGCGCCGGTCCACGTAAACCGGGCGCCGGTGCGGCCGGTGGCGGCCGACCGGCAGCCAGCGCTGCATCCACACCGTGCCCATGCCCACGCGCCGGGCGGCCTTCTGGTGCACCAGCGTGTCTTCCACCAGCACGCAGCGGGTGGGGGGCACGCGCAGCCGCACCGCCACCGCGCGCAGCATGCGGGCGTCGGGTTTGGGCCGCAGTTCGCCGAACATGTGCATGTCTTCGATCGACAGCACGCCGTCGAACAGGTGGCCGATGCCCAGGGCGCCCAGCACACGCTGGGCATACACCGCCGGTGCGTTGGTCAGGATGAACTTGCGGCCGCGCAGCCGCCGCAGCGCCGCGATGTCGGCGCCGTGACCCCGCACCCGTTCTTCAAGCCCCGGCAGCAGGTGGGTGTGGTGCAGAAAGTGCGCCGACTGCACGCCGTGGTGCCGCACCAGGCCCAGCAGCGTGGCGCCGTACTTCTGCCAGTAGCGGCGGCGCAGCGCGTCCGACTCGGCCTGCGTCATGCCCAGGTTGTGTTCGATGTACTGGCCCATCGACACATGCAGTTCGCCCATCGACGCATGGCTGGCGTCGTGCAGCGTGTCGTCCAGGTCGAAGAGCCAGACCTGGCGGTCCTTGCCTGGCATCAATGCGACCGGATCATCGTGCCATAGGCCTGGTCGGTCAGGATTTCCAGCAGCATCGCGTGGGGCACCCGGCCGTCCACCACGTGCACGGCATTGACCCCGCTCTTGGCCGCGTCGATGGCCCCCGCCAGCTTGGGCAGCATGCCGCCGCTGATGGTGCCGTCGGCCACCAGTTCGTCGATCTCGCGCGGCGTCAGGTCGGTGATCAGCTCGCCGGCCTTGTTCAGCACGCCCCGGATGTTGGTCAGCATCACCAGCTTCTCGGCCTTCAGCACCGTGGCCAGCTTGGCCGCCACCAGGTCGGCGTTGATGTTGTAGGACTCGTTTTTTTCGCCGAAGCCGATCGGGCTGATGACGGGAATGAACTGGTCGTCCTGCAGCGCCTTGACCACGCTGGGGTCGATGCTGGTGATCTCGCCCACCTGGCCGACGTCGTGTTCGGTGCCTTCTTTGTCCAGCACCTTCATCTTGTGGGCGCGGATGAGGCCGCCATCACGCCCGGTCAGGCCCACGGCCTTGCCGCCGGCGGCGTTGATGAGGCCCACGATGTCCTGCTGCACCTGGCCGGCCAGCACCCATTCCACGACTTCCATCGTTTCTTCGTCGGTGACGCGCATGCCCTGGATGAAGGTGCCCTTCTTGCCCACGCGGGTGAGCGCGTCGTCGATCTGCGGCCCGCCGCCGTGCACGACGATGGGGTTCATGCCCACCAGCTTGAGCAGCACCACGTCTTCGGCAAAGTCCTGCTCATGGCGTTGCCGCCGTACTTGATGACCAGCGTCTTGCCGTGGAACTTGCGGATGTAGGGCAGGGCCTGGGCCAGGATCTCGGCCTGGTCGCGGGGCGTGATGTGGGTCAGGTCGACGTCGTGCGAGGGGATGGTGGGCGTGCTCATGGGCGCGTTCCGGCGGCTGAGGTATGGTGCGGCATTGTAGGAAGCGCGGGCCGCCTTGCCTGGCTGGACACCGGCGCTTTTTCCCGCACCACAGGAGCTTGGCCATGAAACGCCTTTTTGCCTTCATCGCCGCCAGTGCGCTGGCGCTGTCCGCCTGGGCGCAGTCGCCCTCGGTCAGTGGCGAAGTCACCAAGATCGACAAGCCGGCTGGCCGTGTCACGCTCAAACACGGCGAGATCAAGCACCTGGACATGCCGCCGATGACGATGGTGTTCCGTGTGGCCAAGCCCAGCCTGCTGGACGACCTGGCCGTGGGCAGCCGCATCCGCTTCACGGTTGAGCGCATCGACGGCGCCTACACCATCACTGGCGTCAGCAAGGCGCCTTGAGGTTCGACGCCGCCCCGGCGGCAGTTCAGCCTGCCCACGGGCAACACGTGACGCGCAGGTGACGCACCGGGTGCGATCTGGCCGCTAGCATCGACCGCCTTGCCCGCCGATTGTCCAAGCCCCCTGGAGTTGCCATGATCCCCCTGCTGACCTCGATCACCAACCACCAGGTGCGCCTGGCCGCCCGCCCAGTGGGCCTGCCCACCGCCGCCGACTGGCAACACACCGAAGAACCCGTGGCCGAACCGGCCGAAGGGGGTGTGCTCGTCAAGGTGCTGGCGCTGAGCCTGGACCCGGCCATGCGCGGCTGGATGAACGAAGGCAAGAGCTACATCCCGCCGGTGGCCATTGGCGAAGTGATGCGTGCTGGCGGCATCGGGCTCGTGGTGGCCTCAAAGAACCCGGCCTTCCCTGTGGGTGCGCACGTCACCGGTGGACCCGGCGTGCAGGAGTACTGGAGCGTGGCTGCCGACCAGATCAAGCGCAGTGGCATGGCGCGCATCGACCTGCGCCTGGGCACCGTCACGCAGTGGCTCAATGTGCTGGGCATGCCCGGCATGACCGGCTATTTCGGTCTGATGGACGTGGGCCAGCCCCAGGCCGGCGAAACCGTGGTCGTCAGCGGCGCCGCCGGTGCCGTGGGCCAGACCGTGGGCCAGATCGCCAAGCTCAAGGGCTGCCGCGTGGTCGGCATCGCGGGCGGTCCGGCCAAGTGCGAATGGGTGGTCAAGGAACTGGGTTTCGATGCCTGCATCGATTACAAGGCCGGGCCCAGCGCGGTGAAGGACGGCCTGAAGGAACACTGCCCGCAAGGTGTGGACATCTACTTCGACAACGTCGGCGGCGAGATCCTGGACACCGTGCTCACGCGCATCAACAAAAAGGCCCGCATCGTCATCTGCGGCGCCATCAGCCAGTACAACAACACCACGGCCGTGCAGGGCCCCAAGAACTACCTGAGCCTGCTGGTGAACCGCGCCCGCATGGAAGGCATCGTCGTCTTCGACTACGCCGACCGTTACCCCCAGGCGATCGCCGAGATGGCCGGCTACCTGAAAGACGGCCGCATGAAGAGCAAGGAAGACGTCGTCAAGGGCGGTGTGGCCGTGTTCCCCGACACACTGGGCAAGCTCTTCAGCGGCGAGAACTTCGGCAAGCTGGTGCTCGAAGTGGCTGAGGAATGACGCTCAAGTGACGCTCAGCCCTTGCCCAGCAGGTTCGGCATCACCCGTGCCACGTTGTCCTGCACCAGGGTGCGCAGCATCTCGACCTTTTCGGTCGGGTTGAGCGCGTTCCAGATGTTGGCCGCTTCGCTTTCGTTGCGGCCCGCGAACATCTGACCCACCCGCACGTCCTGCGTGGCAAGGATGTCGCCGCTTTGGGCGTCCATCAGCTGCAGTCGCAGCATCACGTAGGCACCCAGGAAACCGGTCGACAGGTAGCCGGTTTCGTTGTTCTTGATCTCGGTGCTGCGGTCCAGGTAGTAGCCGATGCCCTCGACCGTGCCGCGGCCGACACTGAAGCCGTCCCTGAGCGGGAAACTCGCGTCACCCCGGTTGCGCGTGATGAGCAGCAGGTGGCTCAGGCCCGCCGACTGGATGGCCCGCACGATCCAGTCGGGCAACTCGGCGCGCAGGGCACCTTCGGCCAGCGCTCGCTGGGCGCCCGGCTCCATCGGCGAAACCGAACGGAACATCTGCAGTCGGGTGCTGGGCTGCAGGCGCGTCATGGTTTCGTTGACGGCACGCAGGGCGGCCTGGTCGAAGCCGATGTCTTTGGTGGGCAGGGACTCACGCAGGTTGCGGTCCAGCCGGGTGTCGGTGGCATCGGCTGGGTAAACCAGTTGCAGGCCATCGCCCAGCAGAGAAAACACACCCAGCGTGCGCATGCGTGAGGCTTGTGCGTGGGCCATCGGCGTGGCCAGCCCCGCTGCGGATGCCAGCGCCAGGCTCAGGCAATCGCGGCGGTTCAGACGGGGTGTGTGACGGGTATCGAGCATGAGATGGGCCTCCTTGACAAGCCGGCGATTCTGCACAGTCCCGGCCGCGCCGTGCACCCCCATGCGACGAACAGCCTTGGCGAGCGGATGGCTGGCGACCGCACCCGCTGCCACGCAGCCTAGAAGTGGATGCCCCGCATCAGCTGCTGCATCGCCATCGCTTCGGCGCTGAGCTGCGGCTTGCCACTCTTGTCGCCCTTGGCCGCCGACGAATCCGGGAACATGCGGAAGGTGGTGTTCATGCCGATCTGCGCCACCCGCGGCATCAGCGCGTGCAGCACCTGGCCGGTGATGCCCAGTCGCGTGGCAATGCGCACTGGTTTGCTGATGCAGGCCTGCGCCACCATGTCGGCGGCTTCTTCGGGGCTAAGAGTCGGCACGTTTTTGTAGATGTTGGTCGGCGCGATCATCGGCGTGCGCACCAGCGGCATGTTGATGGTGGTGAAGCTCACACCCTGGTCGGCAAACTCCGACGATGCACAACGTGTCCAGGCGTCCAGCGCCGCCTTGCTGGCCACGTAGGCCGAAAAACGCGGCGCGTTGGTCAGCACGCCGATGCTGCTGATGTTCACCACATGGCCCTTCTTGCGGGCCACCATGCCGGGCAGCAGCCCCATCGTCACACGCAGGCAGCCGAAGTAGTTGAGCTGCATCGTGCGCTCGAAATCGTGGAAGCGGTCGTAGCTGCTTTCGATGGCGCGGCGGATGCTGCGGCCGGCGTTGTTGATGAGGAAGTCGACACCGCCGTGGTTCTCGATCAGCAACTGCACGAAACGGTCGCAGTCGACCATGTCGGCAATGTCGGCCGCGTAGGCGACGAAGGCGTAGCCCTTGGCCTTGGCTTCGGCGCAGGCTTCGTCCAGCTTGGCCTGGTCGCGGCCGCAGATGATGGTGGTGGCGCCGGCTTCGGCAAACTTGTGCGCCGCCGCCAGGCCGATGCCCGAGCTGCCGCCGGTCACCAGCACCACCTTGCCGGCCACGGTGCCTTTCAGGCTGCGGTCGATGAACAGGTCGGGGTCGAGGTGGCGTTCCCAGTAGTCCCACAGCACCCAGGCGTAGTCGTGCAGATTGGGGCATTCGATGCCGCTGCCCTTCAACGCCGCGTCCAGTTCGCGCCGGTCGTAACGTGTCGGGAAGTTGATGAAGGTGAACATGTCGTCGGGCAGGCCCAGGTCCTTCATCACCGCGTTGCGGATGCGGCGCACCGGGGCCAGCGCCATCATTCCCTTTTTCACGCTCTTGGGAATGAAGCCCAGCAGCGCGGCGTTCACGAACAGGTTCATCTTGGGCGCATGCGCGGCCTTGCTGAAGATGTCCAGCACGTCGCCGACGCGGTAACCCTGCGGGTCCACGAGGTGGAAGCACTTGCCCTTGATGTCGGTCCTGGCGTGGCTGATGTGGTCCAGGCACTGCACGACGAAGTCCACCGGCACGATGTTGATGCGGCCCCCTTCGATGCCCACGCTGGGCAGCCACGGCGGCAGGATCTGCCGCATGCGCTGGATCAGCTTGAAGAAGTAGTAGGGGCCGTCGACCTTGTCCATCTCGCCGGTCTTGCTGTCGCCCACCACCAGTGCCGGGCGGTACACCGTCCACGGCACCTTGCATTCCTTGCGCACGATCTTTTCGCTCTCGTGCTTGGTCATGAAGTACGGGTGGTCCAGGCCCTCGGCCTCGTCGAACATGTCCTCGCGGAACACGCCTTCGTACAGGCCTGCGGCGGCGATGCTGCTGACGTGGTGCACGTGCTTGGCGTCCACGGCTTTCGCGAACTCGACCATGTTGCGCGTGCCGTCGATGTTCACCTCGACCTGGCTTTCGGCGTCGGCCCCCAGGTCGTAGACGGCAGCCAGGTGGTAGACGGCGTCGACATGGCCTTTCAGGGCCTTCAGCACATCGGGCGCCACGCCCAGCTTCTTGGCCGTCAGGTCACCCGTGACCGGCACCGCACGCGACTTGGCGCTGCCGTTCAGCCCCCAGTATTCGTACAGCGCGGCCAGCTTGCTTTCACTGCCGGGCCGCACCAGGAAGTGCACCGTGCTGCCCTTGCGTGCGAGCAGCGCCTTGACGAGCCGTTTGCCGATGAAACCGGTGGCGCCGGTGACGAAGTGGTGCATGGGGGTCTCCTGCTGCGATCGGGTCGGTCGGGTGTGCCGATGGGCGGCAAGCATAGAGCCGTCTCACTAGAACTTTAGGCTGCGCCCCCCAGGGGGGAACCCTATATTTCTGCTCGTGGGCTCTGCTGTAGCGGCCCTGCCCGGCCCGGATACCGAGCCCCCAAACCTCAAGAGGAACGCACCATGGTCAAGAAGATGAAGAACTCGGCGGAACAAGCCACCAGCAAGGCCGGCAAGGCCGCCACAGGCCTGATGGACAGCCACCTGGCCAGTTCGGTCAAGGACTCGGCGCAGCAGATCTGGCTGGCCGGCATGGGCGCATTCAGCAAGGCGCAGGAAGAGGGCGGCAAGGTCTTCGACGCGCTGGTCAAGGAAGGCATGAGCCTGCAGAAAAAGACCCAGGGCATGGCCGAAGACAAGATCAGCGAAGTCACCGGCAAGATGAGCGCCATGGCCGGCACCGTGACCGCCAAGGCCGGCCAGAACTGGGACAAGCTCGAGTCCATCTTCGAAGCCCGCACCGCCAAGGCCATGAACAAGCTGGGCGTGCCCACGGCCAAGGACGTGGAAGCCCTGGTGCAGCGTGTCGATGCACTGGCTGCGGCCGTGGCCAAGCTGTCGAAGACCGCGCCGGTGAAGGCGTCGGCAAAGGTGGCCAAGCCGGCTGCCAAGGCCACGCGGACCCCGCGCGCTGCCAAGACCGTGGCCAAGCCGTTTGCCAAGGCACCGGCCAAGCGCACGCGCAAGTCGGCTGCCGCCTGAATGTGGGTGTGAGCTGATGTCGAAGGGCGCTGCGGCGCCCTTTTTGTCGTGAGGAAGGGGAGCTGATGGCACGAAGACCTGCTGGACGGAAAACTGCCAAGGCAGATGTCGGCTTGGCCACATCACACGGCGCCAAGCCTGAGGTTGGCTTGGCCACATCACACGGCGCCAAGCCAAAAGTTGGCTTGGCGTTGGCGGGCGGTGGGCCTCTGGGCGCCATCTACGAGATCGGCGCGCTGTGTGCCTTGGAAGAAGCCGTGCCCGGCCTGGACCTGAATGCGCTCGACGGCTACGTCGGGGTGTCGGCCGGCAGTTTTGTCGCTGCAGGGCTGGCCAATGGCATGACACCGCGGCAGCTCTGCGCGGCCTTCATCGACAACGTCGGGCCACGGGCCGACATCGTTCAGCCCAACCTCTTCATCCGCCCGGCGCTGGCCGAGTACGCGCGCCGACTGGCTGCGCTGCCCGGCCTGGTGGCGATGGCGGGTTTTGGCTTTGCGTTCAAGGGCCGCTCGCTGCTGGCTTCACTGGAACACCTGGGCCGCGCCTTGCCCACGGGGCTGTTCAGCAATGCGCCGCTGGAACGGCAGTTGCGCAAGCTGCTGTCCGCGCCGGGCCGCAGCAACGACTTCCGGCAACTGCAACAGCAACGCGGCCGCCGGCTGGTGCTGGTGGCCACCGACCTGGACAGCGGCGAAACCGCGCCCTTCGGCTTGCCGGGTTGGGACCATGTGCCCATCTCCGAAGCCGTGGCCGCCAGCGCGGCCTTGCCGGGGCTGTTTCCGCCGGTGCAGATCGACGGCCACTGTTACGTCGACGGTGCGCTGAAGAAAACGCTGCACGCCCGTGTGCTGCTGGACATGAACCTGGACCTGGTGCTGTGCCTGAACCCGCTGGTGCCCTTCGACGCCAGCCATGCGCTGCGCCACCGCGTGCTGGGCGCGGCCGTCGACCGCATTCCGCGCTTGGTGGACGGCGGCCTGCCGGTGGTGCTGAGCCAGACCTTCCGCACGCTGATCCATTCACGGCTGGAACTGGGCATGCAGGGTTACCGAAGCAGCCACCCGGCCACCGACATCGTGTTGCTGGAGCCCGACCACCGCGACCCGGCGCTGTTCCTGGCCAACACCTTTGCCTACGGCCAGCGCCGCGGGCTGGCAGAACATGCCTACCAGCGCACCCGGGCCGACCTGCGGTCGCGCCGCTCGGTGTTGGGTGCCACGCTGGCGCGCCACGGCCTGGCGCTGGACCACGCGGTGCTGGACGACAGCCGGCGCACCTTGCTGAAGCGCCGTGTGCCCGCCAAGGGCACCGGCGCCGCGCAGGCGCTGCAGCGGCTGGACGAGGTGCTGGACGACCTGCAGCGCATCCTGGCCACGGGCAGTGACTTGAAGCCTCAAGCCCGGGCAGTCGCCCGCCGATAAGGGGGAGTGAGCGCCACACCTCAATCCCCGCCAAGCACCAGCCCGGCCGGCCCCGCCGACCCGGCCGACCGGCTGAAAGGCCGCCTGATGGCCCAGTCCTTGGGCCAGTTGCTGGACCAGGCGCGTGGCGCGCGTGAAGTGCTGCCTCACCTGGCGGCGCTGGAACGCTCGCTGCTGGCGCGCGGGGCCTGCGCCGTCGATCAGGTGCCGCCGCACTGGCTGGGGCGCATCTGCTCGCAGTTGTCGAGCCTGCCGCTGCCGCAACAAGACCCGCCACTGCACGATCTGCTGCGCCGGCTGCTGGAGCGCCTGGATGCGCAGCGTGACGATTGGGACGAGCGCGACCGCTTCGACAACGAGCGTACGGTGGTCATCCGCGAGATCAGCCACTCGGAGTTCCTGGCCGCGTCGGATGAGCAGGCCACCACGCAGGTGATGCCCGGCCCCTGAGGGCCGCCCTGCCGTTCAGGCCAGGTAACGCGATTCCAGGTGGCGCTTGAAGTGCGCCGGGTTCAAGACTTCGCCGCTGGCGCGCAGGGCCAGTTCGTCGGTGGTCCAGCGGCTGGCCTGGGTCCAGATGTTCTGCTGCAGCCAGTCGAAGACCGCATTCAGGTCACCGGCGCCGATGCGGGTGTCCAGGTCGGGCATGGCTCGGCGCATGGCGGCAAACCACTGTGCGGCGTACATCGCGCCCAGTGAATAACACGGGAAGTAGCCGAACAGCGCCTCGGGCCAGTGCACGTCCTGCAGCGGGCCGTTGCTGAAGTTGCTGCGGGTGTCCAGGCCCAGCAGTTCCATCATCTTGGCGTCCCACAGGGCCGGGATGTCATCGGCCTCGATCTCGCCTTCGATCAGCGGCTTTTCGATCTCGTAGCGCAGGATGATGTGCGCGGGGTAGGTCACCTCGTCGGCGTCGACGCGGATGTAACCCGGCTTCACGCGTGTCATCAGGCGGTGCAGGTTGTTTGTTTCGAAGGCCGGCTGCGCACCGAAGGCCTTCTGCACCAGCGGTGCGATCTGAGCCACGAAACCCGGGTGGCTGCCCAACTGCATCTCGAAGCTCAGGCTCTGGCTCTCGTGCAGCGCCATGCTGCGCGCGTCGGCCACCGGCTGGCCCAGCCAGTCACGCGGCAGGTTCTGTTCGTAGCGGCCGTGGCCGGTTTCGTGCACCGTGCCCATCAGGCTGCCCAGGAAGTCGTCTTCGCGGAAACGGGTGGTCATGCGCACGTCTTCGGGCACACCGCCGCAGAAGGGGTGCGTGCTCACGTCCAGGCGGCCGGCTTCGAAGTCGAAACCCAGCAGGCGCATGACCTGTTCGCACAAGTCGCGCTGCGCCTTCAGGTCGAAGGGTCCGACCGGCGCGATGACCGTTTCGCGTGCCTGGCGTTCGGTGACCTGCTGGATCAAACCCGGCAGCCACCGCCGCACGTCGCCGAACACACGGTCGACCTGTTCGCAGGTCATGCCGGGTTCGAAGCGATCCATCATCGCGTCGTACTTGCGCACGCCGTTCAGCTGCGACAGCAGCTCGGCTTCTTCGCGGGCCACGGCCAGCACCGGGCGGAAGTTCTCGAGAAAACCTTTCCAGTCGTTGGCCGGTCGTTGGGTGCGCCAGGCGTGTTCGCAGCGGGAAGTGGCCATCTGCTGGCGCTGCACCAGCGACTCGGGCAAAGCGTTCGACGCACGCCACTGGCGGTGCATCTCGCGCAGATTGGCCCGCTGCATGTCCGTCAGCGGCTCCTGTTCCGCACGCTGCAGTTGCCCCGGCAGCGCGGCGTCGGTGCGCATGCGGTGCAGCAGCGCGGCCATCTCCGCCAGCGCGGCGGCGCGGGCTTCGTTGCCCTTGGGCGGCATGTTGGCCGCCTGGTCCCAGCCGGCGATGGACTGCAGGTGCCCCAGGTGGTGCATGCGGGTCCAGTTGCTGGCCAGTTCGTCGTAGCTGGGGGTGGCTGTGCTCATGGTCGGGTCTGCAAGGTGATCAGGGCCCGCATTGTGTGCGCTCAAGGGGCGAATTGCAGCGCCCCTGGCCAGGCCCAGATCGCCCCGCCGACATAGACCAGGTAGCGCAGGAACTTGCCCACCGCCATGTAAAAGACGCAGGGCCAGAAGGGCAGCCGCAGCCAGCCGGCCACTGCACACAGCGGGTCGCCCACGAAGGGCAACCACGACAGCAGACAGGCTGGCGGGCCCCAGCGTTTGGCCCACTCCAGCGCACGCGCTTCCATGGGCTTGCGGCTGACGACCTTTTCGTAGGCCTTTTCGGCGCCCAGTCCCATCCAGTAGGAAATCATGCCGCCCACGGTGTTGCCGGCGGTGGCCACCACGATGGCGGGCCAGAACAAGCTGGGGTCCAACTTGACCAGGCCAAAGACCACCGGCACGCTGGCCATGGGTAGCAGCGTGGCCGAGATCATCGAGACCACGAAGACCGTCGACAGCCCGTACTCTGGCAGGGCCAACGCGGCCAGGAGCGATTGCAACCAGGCTTCCATCGTTTCGCTGGATTATGTCCACGGCAGTGACACCCCCTGTAGGCCGTGGCTGACAGGATTTGCAGGTGGTCACCGCGTTGTGCACCCCGCTATACTCGCGCCTCTTTTTTCAGCACCTGGACAGACCCCCCCCGCCATGCACATCGGCGCCTTCAAACTGCCGAACCCGCTGTTCGTGGCGCCCATGGCGGGGGTCACCGACCGGCCTTTTCGCATGCTGTGCAAACGCCTGGGTGCGGGTTACGCGGTCAGCGAGATGGTGACCAGCCGGCGCGAGCTGTGGGATTCGCTGAAAACCAGCCGCCGGGCCGATCACCGCGGCGAACCCGCCCCCATCGCGGTGCAGATCGCGGGTGTCGACCCGGCCGAGATGGCCGACGCTGCACGCCACAACATCGATCGCGGCGCGCAGATCATCGACATCAACATGGGCTGCCCGGCCAAGAAGGTGTGCAAGGTCTGGGCCGGCTCTGCGCTGATGCAGAACGAGCCGCTGGCGCTGGCCATCGTCGAAGCGGTGGTCGCGGCCTGTGCACCGCGGGGTGTGCCGGTGACCTTGAAGATGCGCAGCGGCTGGCGTGCCGACGAACGCAATGCCTTGCGGCTGGCGCTGGCCGCACAAGAGGCCGGCGTGGCCATGGTCACGGTGCACGGCCGCACCCGCGAACAGGGTTACGGCGGACGGGCCGAACACGACACGGTGGCCGCGGTGAAGGCGGCGCTGAAGATCCCGGTGGTGGCCAACGGCGACATCGACAGCCCGCAGCGTGCGCGCGACGTGCTTCAGCACACCGGCGCCGACGCCGTGATGATCGGACGCGCGGCGCAAGGCCGGCCGTGGATCTTCCGCGAGGTGGCCCACTTCCTGGCCCACGGCACGCTGATGGCGCCGCCCACGGTGCGCGAGGTGCAAGGCTGGCTGACCGAGCACCTTCACGATCACTATGCGCTCTACGGCGAATACACGGGCCTGCGCAGCGCACGCAAGCACATCGGCTGGGCGGTGAAGGCGCTGCCGGGTGGTGACGCCTTCCGTGACCGCATGAACCTGATCGAACACTGCCGCGCGCAAGTGGACGCGGTGACCGACTTCTTCGATGCGCTGGCCGACCGTCACACGCTGCTGCCCGACACCCGCGTGGCCGCCAACGACGAACGGCAGAAACTGGTGGCATGAGCAAGAAGGCCATCGACGACTGCGTGCGCAGCAGCGTGGAGCAGTACTTCAAGGACCTGCGTGGCGCCGAGCCCAGTGCGCTGCACGAACTGTTCCTGGGCGCCGCGGAAAGGCCCTTGCTCGACGTCGTGCTGCGCCAGGCGCAAGGCAACCAGAGCAAGGCCGCCGAGTGGCTGGGCATCAACCGCAACACCTTGCGGCGCAAGCTGCTGGACCACAAGCTCATCAAATGAAGACCGCTCTGCTTTCGGTGTCCGACAAAACCGGCATCGTCGATTTCGCGCGTGAACTGATCGCGCTGGACGTGCGCCTGCTGTCCACCGGTGGCACCGCGCGCTTGCTGGCCGACGCCGGCCTGCCGGTCACCGAGGTGGCCGAGATCACGGGCTTCCCCGAGATGCTGGACGGCCGCGTGAAAACACTGCACCCGCGCATCCACGGTGGCCTGCTGGCGCGGCGCGACCTGCCCGAACACATGCAGTCGCTGCAGGACCACGGCATCGGCACCATCGACCTGCTGATCGTCAACCTGTACCCCTTTGCCAAGGCCACTGCGCGTGCCGACTGCACGCTGGACGACGCCATCGAAAACATCGACATCGGTGGTCCGGCCATGCTGCGTGCTGCGGCCAAGAACTGGGCCGACGTGGCGGTGGTCATCGAACCCGCCGACTACGCCACCGTGCTGGACGAGTTGCGCACCACGGGTCTGCAGCGCAGCACCAAGTTCATGCTGGCCAAGAAGGTGTTTGCGCACACGGCAGCCTACGACGGCATGATCAGCAACTACCTGGGTGCCTTGCAGTCGGGCGCCGAAAACGCCGGCGCGGCGGTGCCGGTGCGTGAACCTTACCCCGCCGTCTACAGCCTGCAGCTGAGCAAGACGCAGGACATGCGTTATGGCGAGAACCCGCACCAGAGCGCGGCGTTCTACCGCGAAGCCACCCCACCGGCCGGCACGCTGGCCGGCTGGGTGCAGCTGCAGGGCAAGGCACTGTCGTACAACAACATCGCCGACGCCGACGCCGCATGGGAGTGCGTGAAGACTTTCGACGTGCCGGCGTGTGTGATCGTCAAACACGCCAACCCTTGCGGCGTGGCCATCGGCACGACGCTGGCCGAAGCCTATGGCAAGGCCTGGACCACCGACCCCACCTCGGCCTTCGGCGGCATCCTGGCCTTCAACCGGCCGTTGGACGAAGAGACCGCGCGCCGCATCGGCGACAACAAGCAGTTTGTCGAGGTGCTGATCGCGCCACACGTCACACCCGAAGCGCGTGCCGTGCTGGCGCCGAAGCAGAACGTGCGGGTGCTGGAAGTGCCGCTGGGCACGGCGGCGAATGCGCTTGACTTCAAGCGCGTGGGCGGTGGCATGCTGTTGCAGACGCCGGACACCAAGAACGTCGCCGCCAGCGAACTGCGGGTGGTCAGCAAACTGGCACCCACCGACAAACAGCTGCAAGACCTGCTGTTCGCCTGGAAGGTGGCCAAGTTCGTGAAGAGCAACGCCATCGTGTTCTGTGCCGACGGCATGACGCTGGGCGTCGGCGCAGGCCAGATGAGCCGGGTCGACAGTGCACGCATCGCGCGCATCAAGGCCGGCAATGCGGGGTTGTCACTGGCCGGCTCGGCGGTGGCCAGCGACGCCTTTTTCCCCTTCCGTGACGGCCTGGACGTGGTCATCGACGAAGGCGCGGGCTGTGTCATCCAGCCCGGTGGCAGCATGCGCGACGACGAAGTCATTGCGGCAGCTGACGAACGTGGCATTTCAATGGTGTTCACCGGGACGCGCCATTTCCGCCACTGACGGTGTCTGCAGGCTGAACGTCAGCCCGCGCTAGCATCCCCGCCCATGTCGCGTGCCGATCTCATGGGCCTGCTGCTGGCCTTCATCGCGCGCCTGATCACGGGCGCGCAGGGCCACTGGAAAGGCTGCCCGCCCAAGGCCGAGCAGCGCATCTATTTCGCCAACCACCAGAGCCACCTGGACTGGGTGCTGATCTGGGCTGCGCTGCCTCGTGAACTGCGGGTGCGCACCCGGCCCATCGCGGCGCGTGACTACTGGACCTCGTCGCCCTTCAAGCAGTGGCTGACGACGGCGGTGTTCAACGCCGTGTACGTGAGCCGGACCCGCGTGGACGACCAGGACCCGCTGGAGCCGCTGGTGCAGGCGCTGGCGGGCGGCGATTCGCTGGTCATCTTTCCCGAAGGCACGCGCAGCAACAAGGAAGAACCGCAGCCCTTCAAGAGTGGCATCTTCCACCTGGCCGAACAGTTCCCGGCGGTGCAGCTGATTCCGGCGTGGATCGACAATGTGCAGCGGGTCATGCCCAAAGGCGAAGTGGTGCCGGTGCCCATCCTGTGCACGGTGACCTTCGGTGAACCGCTGTTGCTGCAGCCGGGTGAAGACAAGCGGGCCTTCCTGGACCGCGCCCGAGCCGCGGTGCTGGCCGCAAGGCCGGGCCGCACATGAACATCGACCTGCACCCGCTGCGCGAGTGGTCGGTCGACAGCCAGGTGGCGCTGCTGTTCGTCACGCTGTTCGGCCTGCTGCTGGCGGCTTCGGTGGCGGTGGCCTGGTACACGATGCGCGAAGGCTCCGAGGCCCGTCGCGAGCGGCACGAACGCATGCAGCGCGACCTGCGCGCGGTGTGGATCGGCGCCGTGGTCTTCTGGCTGGCGTGGATGAGCGGTCCCGTCGGCGCGACGCTGGCCTTCGGCCTGTTTTCCTTCCTGGCGCTGCGCGAGTTCATCACGCTGGTGCGCACCCGCCGCGGCGACCACCGCAGCCTGCTGCTGGCGTTTTTTGCCGCGCTGCCGCTGCAGTACCTGCTGGTGGGTGTGCGCGCCTTCGACCTGTTCACGGTGTTTGTGCCGGTGTACGTGTTCCTGGCCATTCCGGTGGCCAGTGCGCTGGCGGGCGATCCCGAGCGTTTCCTGGAACGCAACGCCAAGATCCAGTGGGGCATCATGGTCTGTGTCTACGGCCTGAGCCATGCGCCGGCCTTGTTGCTGCTGGACCTGCCGCGTTATGCCGGCCGCGGTGCCTTCCTGCTGTTCCTGCTGGTGATGGCCACGGCCGCCGCGCAGATCGTGCAGGAACTGGCCAGCCGCAAACTGCGTCGGCGGCCGGTGGCGCGGCAGATCGACCGCAGTTTTTCCTACCGCGCCTTTGGACTGGGTGTGCTGGCTTCGGCGGCCGTGGGTGCGCTGCTGTTCTGGATCACGCCTTTCGACCCCTTGAGTTCGGCTGCCATGGCCGCGCTGGCCGGCGGCTGCGGCACGCTGGGCGAACTGGTGATGCGCGCGCTGAAAAGGGACGCCGGTGTGCGTTACTGGGGCAACCGCAGCTCGGTCACCGGCGCGGTGGGCCTTCTCGACCGCGTGGCGCCCTTGTGTTTTGCGGCGCCGATTTTTTTCCACGCGGTCCGTTGGTACTTCGTGTGAGGCAAGGCTCAACATGTTGATCCTCGGCATCGACCCCGGCCTGCAGCGCACCGGCTTCGGTGTCATCGAAGCGCAGGGCCAGCGCCTGGCCTACGTGGCCAGCGGCACCATCAGCACGCTCGAGGCCCCGCGTGGTGACCTGCCGGGCCGGCTGAAGATCATCTTCGAAGGTGTGCAGGAAGTGGTGCAGCGTTACCGCCCCGACTGCGCCTGCGCCGAGATCGTGTTTGTCAACGTCAACCCGCAGAGCACGCTGCTGCTGGGTCAGGCGCGTGGAGCGGCGTTGGCGGCGCTGGTCAGCGGCGGCCTGCCGGTGGCCGAGTACACCGCGCTGCAGATGAAAAAGGCCATCGTCGGCCACGGCCTGGCCACCAAGGCGCAGGTGCAGGAGATGGTCAAGCGCCTGCTGAAGCTGCCCAGCCTGCCGGGCAAGGATGCGGCCGACGCGCTGGGCCTGGCCATTTCACATGCCCATGCGGGGTCTTCTTTTGCGGCGCTTGCGGTGTCAACGACACTCGAACGCAAGCAGCACGCCCAGTACCGCAAGGGCAGAACGTACTGACCATCCCGGAGACCCGCGCCATGAGCCAACCGAACAACACCCAGTGGATCGACATCGCACCCGGTTTTGCCGGCTACCTGGCGCTGCCACCCGGCGGCAGCGGCCCGGGCCTGCTGCTGTGGCAAGAGATCTTCGGCGTCAACGAGCACATCCGCGCCGTGGCCAAGCAGTACGCGCTGGCCGGCTTTGTGGTGCTGGCGCCCGACACCTTCTGGCGGCAGGCGCCGCGCGTGGAACTGGGTTATGCCGGCGCCGACCGCGACCGTGCCATGGCCCTGATGCAGGGCTACACCGGCGCCGACGCGCTGGCCGACATCGCCGCAGCCGTGCCGGCCTTGCGCCAACGGCCGGAGGTGACGGGCCGTGTCGGCACGCTGGGTTACTGCATGGGCGGCCGCCTGGCCTACCTGACCGCCGCCACCACCGATGTCGATGCGGCAGTGGCCTACTACGGCGGTGGCATCCAGGGCCAGCTGGACCGCGCCAGCGGCATCCGGTGTCCTGTGCAGTTCCACTACGCCGAACGCGACGACCACATTCCGCTGAGCGCCGTCGACCGGGTGCGGCAGGCGGTGCAGACCACGGGCAGCGAGGTGCACGTCTACGCCGCGTCGATGCACGGCTTCAACTGCTGGGCACGTGCTTCGCACCACGCCGGCAACGCGGCGCTGGCCTTGGGCCGTTCGCTGACCTTCCTGGCGCACACGCTGCACGGTGTGTGATGCGCCACACGGCCCGGCACTTGCTTCCCCCGAATTGCGGTGCCCCCACGGCTTTGTTCCCAGCGCGGGGTGTGGCAGTCTTGTGACCTACTGAAGGTGCCGCCCAGCCTTCGGCCAAGGAGTCCTCGCATGCGATCTGACAGCAGCCAGCTTCCTGCCACGCTTCCTGCCCTGACCGGCAGCCTGCCGATCGCCAGGATGCGTTCCGTCTACCGCCTGGACGACGTCGAAAAGCGGCTCGACAAGCTGCCCGCCAGCGACCACGACAACCTGCGCGCCACCTACACGCGCATGCTCGAAAAGGGTGCAGAACGCTTCCAGGTCAAACCCGGCGGCCTGCCCGCGATGGAGCACCTGTACGAAGAACTGCCCAACTTCGCCGAGGTGCTGGACGACGTGAGGCGCCAACTGGCGCTGTGCCAGGACAGCCGCGACGCGCTGGAGATCACGCCCATGCTGCTGCTGGGCCCGCCGGGCATCGGGAAGACACACTTTGCACGCGAGGTGGCGCAGCTGCTGGGCACCGGCATGGGTTTCATCAGCATGAGCAGCCTGACGGCCGGCTGGGTGCTGTCGGGTGCCAGCAGCCAGTGGAAAGGCGCACGGCCGGGCAAGGTGTTCGAGACCCTGGTGGACGGCAACTACGCCAACCCGGTGATGGTGGTGGACGAAATCGACAAGGCCCGTGCCGAACACGCCTACGACCCGCTGGGTGCGCTGTACAGCCTGCTGGAACACGACACCGCCGGCACCTTCACCGACGAATTCGCCGAAGTGGCCATCGACGCCAGCCAGCTGATCTGGGTGGCCACGGCCAACGACGAACGCTGCATCCCCGAGCCCATCCTGAACCGCATGAACGTGTTCCAGGTGGACGCGCCCGACGCGGCCGCGGCACGGGCCATTGCGCTGCGCCTGTACCAGCGCCTGCGCAGCGAACACGGCTGGGGCGAGCGGTTCGAAGAAGTGCCTGGCGAAGCCGTGCTCGAACGCCTGTCGGGCCTGGCCCCGCGCGAGATGCGGCGCGCCTGGATGACGGCCTTCGGCAATGCACGCCTGGCCGGGCGTGATGCGGTCGAACTGGCCGACCTGCCGGGTGGCAACCCGCGGCGGGCGCCGATCGGGTTCATGCAGTAGCGCGTGGCTTGCTCCCTCTCCCGCCGGCGGGAGAGGGTTGGGGTGCGGGTGAACAAGACCTCCACCACGGCACCACCGCAAGTCCGCACCGCCGCACGTCCGCGCCAGCCGCCACCCACCAGCACCGCAAGCTGTGACGGTCTGCGCTTTGCGCCGACTTCGCTGCGCTGCTCGGATTCGGGGCCCAGCCGCGGAACTCGCTTCACTCCCTGCGGTCGTTGCGCTCAAACAGCCGCGGCAAGTCAGATGACGACGCGCTGCGCGCGGGCCCCGAATCCTGTGCTGCTCGCCGCCCCAGACGGCGGTGCCGGCGGGTGGCGGCTGGCGCTCGTGGCCACCATCAAGCTGCCTGTTGGCAAGGCGCTGTTGTGCCTCGCTTTCCTATGCAGAATCGGTGCATGCACCGACTTGCCTTGCCCACCTGCCTGTTGTGTCTTTGGCTGGCTGCGGCGCCCGCCGTGGCCCAGCAGGCGGCGCCCGCCGCGTCACCGACGGCGCGTCCCAAGGTCGGCCTGGTGCTGGGCGGCGGCGGCGCCCGCGGTGCGGCGCACATCGGTGTGCTGGAGGTGCTGGAGCGCCTGCGGGTGCCGGTGGATTGCGTGGCCGGCACCAGCATGGGTGCGCTGGTGGCCGGCGCCTGGGCGGCGGGCCTGAGCCCCGAGCAGATGCGCACCGAACTCGACAAGGCCGACTGGAACGACATGTTCCAGGACAGCAGCGCCTACGCCGACCTGAGCCTGCGCAACAAACGCCTGGCGCAGCGTTTCCTGCCGGGCAGCGAAACCGGCCTCACGCCGCTGGGTGCGGTGACACCGCCGGGTGTGGTGCTGGGGCAGAAGATCAAGCTCTTCTTCAACCAGTTGGTGCGCGCCGACCGCGGTGAACCGCAAATCGACTTGCTGCCGCTGCCGGTGTCGATCATCGCCACCGACATCGGCAGCGGCGAACGTGTGGTCTACCGCGACGGCAGCCTGACGCAGGCCATGCGCGCCAGCATGTCGGTGCCGGCGCTGCTGGCGCCGCTGCAGTACCGCGGCCGCAAGCTGGTGGACGGTGGTCTGGTGGACAACCTGCCGGTGCGCGAGGTGCGCGAACGCTGCGGCGCACAGGTGGTGATCGCGGTCAACGTGGGTTCACCGCCGCTGCCGGCCGAATCGATCAGCGGCCTGCTGTCGATCACCGCGCAGATGGTGGCCCTGCTGACCGAGCAGAACGTCGTGCAGTCGCTGGCTTCGCTGGGCAAGCAAGACGTGCTCATCAAGCCCGAGCTCGACGGCATCACCGCCGGCGATTTCGGCAAACACCGCGCGGCCGCCGAGCGGGGCCGTGTCGCCGCCGAAGCCCTGGCGCCGCAGTTGCAGGCCCTGGCCGTGGACGACGCGGCCTGGCAAGCCTGGCAGCAGCGGGTGGCGGTGCGCGAGAGCGCGGTGCCAGAGATCGACGAAGTGCAGGTCGCCGGGCTGCTGCGCGTGGACGACAACTTGCTGCGGCGGCAGATCGAACAGCAGCGGGGCACGGCCTTCGACGTGGCCACGCTCACGCGCGACCTCGACCGCGCCTTTGGCGACGGCTACTACCAGAGCCTGGACTATTCGGTGCAACGCATCGGCGGCCGCCAGGTGCTGCGCGTGCTGCCGGTGGAAAAGAGCTGGGGCCCCGACTACCTGCGCCTGGGCGTGCAACTGGAAAGCAACCTCAGCCAGGGCAGCAGCTACCTGCTGCGTGCCGGCTACCAGCGCACCTGGCTGAACCGGCTGGGGGCCGATTTGCTGCTGGCGGCCGAACTGGGCAGCAGCACGGGTGTGTCGGTGGACTTCTACCAGCCGCTGGAATTCACGCAGCGCTGGTTTGTCGACGCACGCGCCGACTACCGCCGCGAGCGTGTCGACTACTGGTTCGCTGAACAGCGGCTGGCCGAGTACCGCACCATCCGCCAGCGGCTGGACCTGACCGCCGGCATGAACCTGCCACGCTTGGGTCAGCTGCGAGCCGGGTGGCGCGCCTTGCGCGGCGAAAACCAGCTCGAGACCGGGCTCGACCTGTTCCGCGCCTTCCCCGAGCGCAACGGCCACGGTTTGCTGCTGGCGCTGGAACTGGACCGCCTGGACCGCCTGTATTTCCCGCGCAGCGGCTGGGCTGTGCAGACCAGCTGGTTCCGGTCCAACGACCACGACTACCAGCGTCTGTTCACCGAGCTGCGGGCCGTGGCTTCGGTGGACCAGACCGTGCTGGCCGCGCGCCTGGCCTGGACCGGCTCGACAAAGGGCAGCCTGCCGCTGTCGGAAGCCGGCCGCCTGGGCGGTTTCCTGAACCTGACGGCCTTTGCACCGGGTCAGCTGATCGGCGACGACGTGGCCTACGGCCATGTGCGCGCCGAACGCATCATCGGCCGCCTGCCGCTGGGCCTGCGCGGCGACATGCGGCTGGGCCTGGCGCTGGAAGCGGGGCGTGTGGGCGCGCCGTACGCCGTGCAGAAACGCAATGGCTGGCTGGGTTCGGCGGCGCTGTACCTGGGCGGCGAAACGCCGATCGGCTCGGTCTACGTCGGGCTGGGGCGCGGCAGTGGCGGGGCGGTGAACGCCTACCTGTTCATCGGCACGCCGTAGCCAACTGCAGCGACCTTCAGGCGCCGGCCAGACCGCGCACGGCCTGCTTCGCCGCTTCGACACCCTGTTCGACGATGCGCTGTTTCCACGCCGCCGTGTCGGTGTAGAAGGCGTCGCGGAAACGCTGCTTCACGGCCGCACGGGCATCGGCCGGGGCCTCGGGGTGGTTTTCCATCCACTGCTCGGCGCGCAGGCAGTGGATGACTTCCGGCACCGGCACGGTGCCGTATTCCATCGCGATGCCGGTGTATTCGGCCTGGCTGCATTCCTGGTAGACGGCGGTCCACATCAGGCCCGACAGCATGGCGCTGGCCGAAGACCCGTCGTAGATGGACGTGACCTCGTGGCCCCACCACGCGCGTGCGCGCGCCAAGGCTTCCGCGTCGTCCTTGCAGGCGAAAATGCGCTCACCATGGCCGTTAGGGCCCAGGCCGGTGTGCAGGTCGATCCAGCCCAGCCGCTGGCACTTCTTGCCGTGTTCCTGCAGCACGTGGCGCAGCGTCTGCTGGCTCCAGGTGGGGGTGTGGCCGCCGAAGAAGATGCCTTGCGGGTGCGCGTACTGGCCACCCGTCACGGCCGCCTGCAGGCCCTTCGGCCCATGTTGTGCGGCGTAGGTGGCCAGCACCGCTTCGTTGTCGGCCGTCGGCGGCCAGGTGGGTGGCACCAGCGCGTGTGCGATTTCGTCGTAGGCCGTGTTGTGCGGCAGCGGCTGGCTGAAGTTGTGCCAATTGCGGTTCAGGTCGACGTTTTCGTGGGTGGTGCGGCGCCACCACGAAAAACCGTAGGGGTTGAGCGCGTGCACGTAGAGCACCGCCACGCCGGCGGCCTTGGCCTGCTCGTGGAAGCTGCCGTCGGCCAGCAGCGCGTTTTGCACACCCGACCCGCAATACCCTTCGACACCGTGGCAGGCGCTGCTGACGATGAGCAGGCCCTGTGTCGCGGCCGGGCCGACACGCACCACGTCCATCGCCAGAGTTTCGCCATCGCGCCCCAGCAGCGGGTGCGGGTGCGACTGCACGCTCAGGCCGGCGCCGTCGGCGGCTTTCAAGAACTTGCCGCGGGCTTCGGCGTAGCTCTGGGCGAAAAAGGATTCGGTGTCGGTCATCGGGGGCTTTCCGCAGAAGGCTGGATCGTGCCAGAAGGCGCGCTGCTGTCGGCCAGGCGCAGCTGGATGCGCTTGCGCACCATGTGCACGTGGCCGCGCAGGTCGTAGAGCTCGTTGGTGAAGGACAGCGGCACGCCGATGTGTTCGGTCTGTGCATCCAGGCTCTCGATCTGCCGGCGCAGTTCATGCAGATCGGCGCCGGGCGCCTCCAGCGACTTTTCGATGGCCCTCAGGTCCGCGTACCAGCGGTACACCCGCGAGCGCAGGCGCAGCGTGACCAGCGGCGGCACGATGCGCGACAGCGGCAGCAGCGCCGCCAGCAGCGGCAGCAGCACGATCCACATGCGGTCCAAAAAGTTCGCCAGCCAGAAAGGCAGGTGGCGCTGCAGCCAGGGTGGGCCCTGGCGGTAGAAACGTTCGGCTTCGGGCGACAGCGGCAGCACGTCGGCACTGGCTTGCGGGAAGTCGCCGCTGCGCTGGAACCAGCCGGCTTCGCCGTGCGCCTGGCGGGCCGCCTGCAGCAGCAGCTGCACCAGCGCCGGGTGCAGGTCTTCGCGCGCCGCCAGCTGTGCCGTCGCCCCCACCAGCTGCACATCTTGGGGCGGCAGGTCGGCGGCCAGGTTCACCACGCCGCGTGGCAGCTTCAGCGCATGCAAAAAGGCAAAGCGCCGTGCGTAGGCTTCGGCCTGCACGAAGTCGAAGAGCTGCACGCCGGGGGTGCGCAACAGGTACTGCACCATCGGTGCGTCGGCCGCCGAGACGATGGCCAGCGCGTCGACCTTGCCCTGCACCAGGTCCAGCACGCCGTGCACGGTGGCCTGGCTGCTGCGCTGCAGGTCCTGCAAGGGCAGCTCGTGTTCGGCCCAGAGCTGCTTGAAGAGGGCGGCTGTGCCACCACCGTCGGGGCCGACGTCGATGCGCCAGCCGGCCAGGTGCGTCAGGCGGTCGGGCGGGGCCGCTGAACGCGCGCCTTTTGGCAGCCGCTTCAGGCTGTCGCTGCGGTAGAAGAGCCACAGCGGTTCCAGCGCCATGCTGCCCAGCGACACCACGGCGTCGTTGGGCGCACCGTCGTCGGCATCGGCCACCGCGCCGCCTTGCACGAAGGCCGCGTGCACACCCGACTGCGGGTTGCGCAGCAGCGCCAGGTTTTCGCTGGAACCTTGTGTCACGCGCAACACCACCTCGATGCCCTGGGCCTGCAGGAACGGCCGGTAGCGTTTGGCGAAGTCGTCGTAGGCGCCTTGTTCGGGGCCGGTGGCGATCACCAGCCGCTTGTCGGGCGTGGGCTGCAGCACGCGCCAGCCCAGCCACAGCACCAGGGCGGCGACCAGCAGCAGGGCCACCAGCGTCGCCGGGCCGGCGGTGACGAAGCCGCCGTGCCGGCTGCGCAGGCCGGCCCTGCGTCGCGGGCCGTTCAGGCGCGCTTCACTTCGCTGCAAGCCACTCTTCGGCAATCTTCACCCAGCAACTGGCGCCGATGGGGATCAGCTCGTCGTTGAAGTCGTAGCTGGGGTTGTGCAACATGCACGGGCCCATGCCGTGGCCACCTTCGCGGTGTTCACCGTCGCCGTTGCCCAGCATGAAATAACAGCCCGGCTTGGCCTGCAGGAAGAAGCTGAAGTCCTCGGCGCCCATCGTCGGCTCGAAGGGCACGATGCTGGCGGCACCCACCACTGGGGTCAGTGCTCGTCGCACGAACTCGGTTTCGGCCGCGTGGTTGATGGTGGGCGGGTAGCTGCGTGTGAACTCGAACTCGCAGGTGGCGCCGAAGGCCGCGCTGGTGTGCTCGGCCACTTCGCGCATGCGGCGCTCGATCATGTCCAGCGTTTCCATGCTGAAGGTGCGCACGGTGCCGCGGATCTCGGCCGAGTCGGGCACCACGTTGATGGCTTCGCCGGTGTGGATCATCGTGGCGCTGATGACGCCCGGGTCGATGGGCTTCCTGTTGCGCGTGATGATGGTCTGCCAGGCCATCACCATCTGGCAGGCCACCGGGATGGGGTCGATGCCCATGTAGGGCAGCGCCGCGTGGCTGCCCTTGCCGCGGATGACGACACGGAAGGCGTTGCTGCTGGCCATCACCGCACCGGGGTTCAGGCCCACCGTGCCCACCGGCATGCCGGGCCAGTTGTGGGCGCCGAAGATGGCCTCCATCGGGAACTTCTCGAACAGGCCGTCCTTGATCATCTCGCGCGCGCCGCCCCCCCCTTCTTCGGCGGGCTGGAACACCAGGTAGACGGTGCCATCGAAGTTGCGGTGCTTGCTGAAGTGCTTGGCCGCGGCCAGCAGCATCGCGGTGTGGCCGTCGTGGCCGCACGCGTGCATCTTGCCGGCGTGCTGGCTGGCGTGCGCGAAGGTGTTGTGTTCGGTCATCGGCAGCGCATCGATGTCGGCACGCAGGCCCACCGCGCGGCTGGAGGTGCCGTTCTTGACGATGCCCACGACACCGGTCTTGCCCAGGCCGCGGTGGATGGGAATGCCCCAGTCGGTGAGTGCCTTGGCAATCACGTCGGCGGTGCGCTCTTCCTGGAAACACAGCTCGGGGTGGGCGTGGATGTCGCGTCGGATGGCCGTGATGGTGGCCACGTCGGCCAGGATGGGTTCGATCAGGTTCATGGGGTTCCCCGGGGCTGGATCGTGTCGAAAAGGCTGAATTCAGTGTAAGCCGCTGTCGGAGACCCCTGCATGGGCGCGGACCCGAGGGTGCTGGACCGGCTTTTGCCAGGCGTTTCCCAGCTTGCGCTGACGCAGCCGTGACGCTGACGTGACGCTGCGGGGTTTAATCTGATGCAGATGAGCCCGATCGCGCTGTCGCTGCGTGCCCAGCCTGCCGTGCAGGTGGGTGGCAAGCTGTGCCCGCTGCAGCCGGTGGACGCCGCGCTGCTGACCTGGCTGGCCCTGCAGGGCCTGACACCCCGCGGCCGTCTGGCCGAACTGCTGTGGCCCGATGGCGACGCCAGTTCCGCCCGCGGCGCGCTGCGCCAGCGTTTGTACAAACTGCGCCAGACCGTGGGACATGAGCTGGTCGCCGGCCAGCAGGTGCTGGGCCTGGCACCCGGCGTGTTGCACGACCTGGAAGGTGCCGACACGCTGCTGCAGGGTCTGTCGCCCGTGGCAGGCGGCGAGTTTGCCGACTGGCTGGCCCACGAACGCGATCGCCGACGGTCGGCCTGCCGCGAGCGCTGGACCCGTGCCGTGCAGGCTGCCGAAGCGGCGGCTGACTGTGCCCAGGCGCTGAAACTGGCGCTGGACTGGCTGGACGCCGAGCCCGAACTGGAAGCCGCGCACCGCAGTGTCATCCGCCTGCACTACCTGCTGGGCGACCGTGCCGCTGCGCTCGCCGCCTACCTGCGCTGCGAACAGGTGCTGCGGCGCAGCCTGGGCCTGAGCCCCGGCGAAGAAACCCGCGCCCTGCGCGCGCTGCTGGACACGGCCCCTGCGCCACGCAGCAGCGCGCTGGCGGTGGGCCTGCCCGCCACGCTGCTGCGCCCACCGCGGCTGGTGGGGCGCGAGGCCGATGTGGGCCATGCGCTGACGGCCTGGAGCCAGGGCCGGGTGGTGGCCCTGGTGGCCGAAGCCGGCATGGGCAAGTCGCGCCTGCTGCAGCACCTGGCGGCGCAGCTGCCGCACGTGGCCAGTCTGTCGGGCCCGGCGCTCGGCACACCTTCCCAGGTGCTGGTGGCGGCGCGGCCCGGTGACGCGGCGGTGCCGCTGTCGACGCTGGCGCGCCTGCTGCGGGCGCTGCCGGCGCTGGCCACGCCCATCGACGCACCCAGCCGCCAGGCCCTGGCCACCGTGCTGCCCGACTGGCAACCCGGACCCGACCTGGCCGCGCCGCTGGCGCCGGGCCTGGCAGGGGCCGGCACACGGCTGCTGCTGCAGCGCGCGGTGCAGCAGCTGCTGGACGCCCACCGCCAGCAAGCGCAAGCGGCGCTGGGCCTGGTGGCCATCGACGACCTGCACTTTGCCGACGCCGCCAGCCTGCAGTTGCTGCAGGCGCTGTTGCTCGACGACCTGGCGCAGCGCCAGGGAAGCCCGGGCCAGCCCCTGCGCTGGGCGCTGGCCTACCGCCCGGCCGAGTCCGACGGGCCGCTGCACCAGCTGCACGACGCGCTGCTGGAAACCCTGCGTGTGCAGCACCTGGCCCTGGCGCCGCTGAACGAATCGGCACTGGCCGAACTGGTCGACAGCCTGGGCCTGCCCGGGCTGGACGGCGCGGCGCTGGCACCGGTGCTGTGGCGGCGCACGGGCGGCAACCCGATGTTCGTGCTGGAGACGCTGAAGCTGGGGGTCGATGCCATCGCCCCTGGCGCCCCTGGCACGCCGGGGTCCGGCGGCCTGCTGGCGCTGGGCCGGCCGGCTTCGGTGACACGGCTCATCGAAAGGCGCCTGGCACAACTGTCGCCGGCCGCGCTGTCGCTGGCCCGCTGCGCGGCCGTGGCCGGCACCGAGTTCGACACGCCGCTGGCCGTCCACGTGCTGCAGACCCCTGCGCTGGCGCTGGCCGACGCCTGGGCCGAGCTCGAAGCGGCGGGTGTGCTGCGTGACCAGGCTTTTGCCCACGACCTGGTCTTCGAGGCCACGCTGGCGTCGGTGCCGGTGGCCATTGCGCGCCACCTGCACGCCGAGGTGGCGCAGCAGCTCGAAGGCCGCGCCGGCGTGGCGCCGGCCACCTTGGGCCGCCATTGGCTGGCGGCCGGCCAGCCGGCACGGGCCGCACCGCACCTGCGCCAGGCCGCCGACGCCGCCGCGCGGGCCTACGACGTGCTCGAAGCCGCACGCCTGTGGGGCCAGCTGGCCGACATGCACGCCGCTGCCGGCCAGGCCGAGCAGGCCTTCGAAGCCGCGCTGGCCGCGGCCAATGCGCTGCGCACCCAGACCACGGGGGTGGCCATCGAAACCGCCATCCAGCGCCTGGAAACGCTGGCCCGCACCGACAGCCACCGCGCCGCGGTGTGCAAACAACAAGCCGAGCTGTGCCTGGCGCAAGGCGACGTGCAAGGCGCGGCAGCCCACACCGCCCGTGGCCTGCAACTGCTGGACGACGAGGCGCCGGTGTCGCAACGGGTGGCGCTGCTGAATGCCCACGGTGTGCTGCAGCGGCGTCTGGGCCAGCTGGTGCCGGCGCGCCAGACGCTGGAACAGGCGCTGGCGCTCAGCCGTTCGGCGGCCCAGGCCGGCAGCCTCGACCCCGACCTGCCCAGCGTGTTGAACAACCTGGGCCTGGTGCTGCAGGAACAGGACCAGCACCTGGAAGCCATCGCGCTGATGCAGGAAGCCGCCGAACGCCAGCCCGACCCCACGACCCGGGCGCGGGTGCTGAACAACCTGGCCATTTCACTGGAAGAACGGGGCCAGGTGCAGCTGGCGCACGAACACCGCTTGGCCGCGTTGCGGGCGGTGGCGGGCAGCCAGAGCCTGGTCGAGGCCATGTTGTGCATCAGCCTGGGCGCCAGCGCTCGCAGCTTGTGCCGCTGGCGCGAAGCCATGGCCCACCTGGAACGCGCGCGCAGCCTGGGCCAGCAGCACCACCGCGAAGACGATCTGCAGCGCCAGGCCGCGGCGATGTGGCTGCAGCTGGGCCGGGTCAACCTGGCGCGCGAGGCACTCGACCGCGCACAGGCCGCCACCCACAGCGCCGCCGACGAAGCCGTGACGCTGCTGGTGCGCGCACGCCTGGCCCTGCAACTGCATCAGCCCGAACAGGCGCTGCAGATGCTGGCCACGGCCAAGGCCACGCTGCTGGCCGGCGGCTACCGGCGGGCCCTGCGGCGGGTGTGGTTGGTGGAAGCGATGGCCTTGCCACCGCAGGATGCGCTGGCGCTGATGGAAAAGGCGCTGGAAGAACCCGCCGCCAGCGGCAACGCCGGGGCCGCCCTGCCGCTGCACGTGCGCCTGTCGCAGGCCTGCCTGGCGTTGGGCCAGCACGAGCGGGCCTTGCGCGCAGCCGAGCGTGCCGCCGACTGGCTGGGCGCGGTGCAGCCGCTGGACATGAGCCCGGCCGAGGTCTGGCTGACCTTGGCCCGCGCTGCGCAGGCCTGTGGGCAGGCGGCGGAAGCCCGCCGTGCCGTGCAACAGGGGCTGGCCTTCGTCGAACAGGTGGCGCAAGAGCACCTGGACGAGATGTACCGCGACGGCTGGCGCCGCCTGAACCCGGTGAATGCCGAACTGCGCCAGCTGGCCGCGCGCGTGACGCCGGCGTGACGCCTCGGCGCGCATGCTGGGCAGCGCAGCAGGCGCACGGTGCGCGGCGCTGAACGCCGGGAGATTTGCTCATGAAACTGCCCTTGTCGCTGTGCGGCGCCGGACTGGCCTGCGCCCTGTTGTTCGCGGTCAGCCCAGCGCGGGCCGCGCCCGTGGTGCTGGCCGGCTCGAGCTACACCGTGTCGTTGACCCAGGCCTCGACGCCCGGCGGCTTTTCACAGCACAGCCTGAGCTTCGACGGCGTGGCCGAGACCTTTGTGCACCGAACGGACGGCCCGGTGAGCCTGACGGTGCAGGAATCGCAGACCGACCTGGGCGGCGGCCGCTACGCCATCGACATCGCGCTGGCTTTCTCTGGCGGTGATCCGTTCCCGGACAGCCTGCTGTCGGCGGCCGTGGGCATCGGCTCGATCGGCGTCTCTGAAAGTCTGAATGGCCTGGACATGGCACGCCCGGTCGAGCTGACCGCGCTTTCTGCCACGGGCTTGACGGGCAGCGGCGACCTCTTGTTCGTCGACCATTTTCCCGATGTGGGCTGGTTGGCCACGACACCCTGGAACGGGGTCAGCGCCGGCGGTTTTCTGATCGCCGGGCCCTGGGCCCGGCTTGGACTGCAGTCCCTGACGCTGCACTTCGAAACCCGTGACCTGCTGGTGGTCAGCAGCCCCGGCACCGTGCCTTTGTTGGCCCTGGGCCTGTTGGCGCTGGCGCTCCGTCGGCCGCGATCGCGTCCGCCCGGCGCCTGAAAGCGGGCGGCGTGCTGTGGCACAGTGCGCCGCATGCCCATTTCCGCCAGCCAACAGAGCCACGTCGTGCAGGCCGTGTGCCCGCACGACTGCCCCGACACCTGTGCCTTGCATGTCACCGTCCAGGCCGGTCGTGTGATCCGCGTCGCCGGTGACCCCGACCACCCGCCGACCCACGGCGCGCTGTGCACCAAGGTCAGCCGCTACGCCGAACGCAGCTACCACCCGGACCGGGTGCTGACACCGTTGAAACGTGTGGGCAAGAAGGGCGAAGGGCGTTTCGAACCCGTGGGTTGGGACGAGGCGCTGGACGACATCGCCACGCGGCTGAAGGCCATTGCCGCCCGCGAACCCGAGGCCGTGTTGCCCTACAGCTACGCCGGCACCATGGGCATGGTGCAGGGCGACGGCATGGCGGCCCGCTTTTTCCACCGCCTGGGTGCCAGCTTGCTGGACCGCACCATCTGCAGCATGGCCGGCGGCGACGCGCTGGTGCACACCTACGGCGCCAAGGTGGGCATGCACGTCGAGCACTTCGTGCACAGCAAACTGATCCTGATCTGGGGCAGCAACCCCATCACCAGCAGCGTGCATTTCTGGACCTTTGCGCAGCAGGCCAAACGGGCCGGCGCGCGGCTCGTCTGCATCGACCCGCGGCGCACCGAAACGGCCGAGAAGTGCCACCAGCACATCGCGCTGCTGCCCGGCACCGACGGCGCGCTGGCGCTGGGCCTGATGCACGAGCTGGTGGTCAACGACTGGCTCGACCACGACTACCTGCAGCGCCATGTCGACAACTGGCCGGCGCTGCGCGAACGCGCGCTGCAGTGGCCGCCCGAACGGGCTGCGGCGGTGTGTGGCATCAGCGTTGCCGAGGTGCAGGAACTGGCCCGTGAGTACGGCAACACGCGGCCGGCTGCGATTCGCCTGAACTACGGCATGCAGCGTGTGCGCGGTGGTGGCAGCGCCACACGCCTGATCGCGATGTTGCCTTGCCTGGTGGGCGCGTGGCGGCAGCCGGCGGGGGGCCTGCTGCTGTCCGCCAGCGGCTGGTTCCGCCACGCCCGGCGCGACGCCTGGCTGCAGCGGCCCGACCTGCTGGGACAACGGCGCCCGCGCACCCTGAACATGAGCACCATCGGCGACGACCTGAACCGCGACACCTCGCGTGGTTTCGGGCCGAAGATCGAAGCCGTGGTGGTCTACAACAGCAACCCGGTCGCGGTGGCGCCCGACAGCGCGCGTGTGGTGCGGGGTTTTGCCCGCGAAGACCTGTTCACCGTGGTGCTGGAGCACTTCCTGACCGACACCGCCGACCACGCCGACTACGTGCTGCCCGCCACCACGCAGCTGGAGCACTGGGACGCTCACACCACTTACGGTCACACCTACGCCATGCTCAACCAGCCGGCGATCGCGCCGGTGGGCCAGGCACGGTCCAACGCGCAGATCTTCCGCGACCTGGCGGCGCGCATGGGCTACACCGACGCCTGTTTTGCCGACAGCGACGAAGCCATGGCACGAGGTGCCTTCGAGCCCGAGCAAGTGGACGCCGACGAACTGCAAGCGCGCGGCTGGAGCCGGCTGAAGGTGGCCGAGGCACCCTTTGCCGACGGCGGTTTCCCCACGCCCTACGGCAAGGTGCGGGTCGGGGGCCAGGGCCTGGGTGTGCCCGACCATGTGCCGAACCACGAAAGTGTGCAGTCTTCGCCCGAGCTGGCGGCACGTTTCCCGCTGGCCATGATTTCGCCACCGGCGCGTCACTTCCTGAACAGCACCTTCGTCAATGTCGACAGCCTGCGCGCCGCCGAAAAAGAACCGCGCCTGGAGATGCACACCAGCGACGCGGCGGCACGGGGCATCACCAGCGGCGCGACCGTGCGGGTGTTCAACGAACGCGGTGAATACCTGTGCAAGGCCGACGTGAGCGAGCGGGCGCGCCCCGGGGTGGTCAACGGCCTGGGCATCTGGTGGCGCAAGCTGGGGCTGAACGGCACCAACGTCAACCAGCTCACGCACCAGCGGCTGACCGACATCGGCCGCGCACCGAGCTTCTACGACTGCCTGGTCGAGGTGCAGGCCGCTTGAACTGCACATGCACAAACGGGGCTGGCTGATGGCCGGTTTGGGCCTGCTGGGCACGGTGCTGCTGGCGACTGCCGCCGTCTGCCTGGGCAGCGGCTGCAGCACGCTGGGCTACTACGCCCAGGCCGCCAACGGCCACCTGGACCTGCTGCAAAGCGCCAAGCCGGTCGAGACCTGGATCGCCGACCCGGCCACGCCCCCGGCACTGCGTGAACGCCTGTTGCTGAGCCAGCGCATGCGCGACTTCGCCAGCCGCGAGCTGAAACTGCCCGACAACAAGAGCTACCGGCGCTACGCCGACCTGAACCGCAGCGCCGCGGTGTGGAACACCGTGGCCGCACCCGAGCTCGGCCTGACGCTGAAGACCTGGTGTTTTCCGGTGTTGGGCTGCGTGGGTTACCGCGGCTACTACACGCAGGCACCGGCCGAGGCGCTGGCCACCGAGCTGCGCGGGCAGGGCTGGGAGACCCTGGTCTACGGTGTGCCGGCCTACAGCACGCTGGGCTACAGCAACTGGGTGGGCGGTGACCCGCTGCTGAACACCTTCCTGAACTGGTCTGAACCCGAACTGTCGCGACTGATCTTTCACGAACTGGCGCATCAGGTGGCCTACGCCAACGACGACACCACCTTCAACGAAAGTTTTGCCACCGCCGTCGAACGCATCGGCGGCCGGCTGTGGCTGCAGCAGCACGGCAGCGAACAACTGCGTGCGGAGCATGCCGCGCGCGAGCAGCGGCAGATCGACTTCCGCGCCTTTGCCGTGCGCTGGCGCGGTGAACTGGACCGGCTGTACCAGAGCGAACTGCCCGATGCCGACAAGCGCAGCCGCAAGGCCGAACTGATGGCCCGCATGCGTGCCGACTACCAGGCCATGAAAGGCGAACGCTGGAGCGGCTTTGCCGGCTACGACGGCTGGGTGGCCCGCGCCAACAATGCGTCCTTCGCGGTGCAGGCGGCCTACAACGAACTGGTGCCGCAATTCGAGCGGCTGTTCGAAAGGCAAGGCCGCGACTTCACGCGCTTTTACGCCGAGGTGCAGCGCCTGGCCCGCTTGCCCAAGGCCGAGCGCCGCGCCACACTCGAATCCACACCCTGACAAGGACCGCCACCGTGCCCGACATCCGCATCCACCGCGACCACCAGCTGGGCCTGCCCAAGGCCCGCAAGATTGCCTGGCAATGGGCCGAGCAGGCCGAACAGAAATTCGACATGGAATGCACAGTGATCGAGGGCCAGACCAGCGACACGGTGGAGTTCACGCGCAGCGGTGTCAGCGGCCGGCTCATCGTGGCCGCCGACCACTTCGACCTGGAAGCCAAGCTGGGCTTTTTGCTCGGTGCCTTCAGCAAGACCATCGAAGGCGAGATCACGAAGAACCTGGACACGCTGCTGGCGGGCCCAGGCGGTGCCAGTGCTGCGAAGGCTGCAACGGTCAAGGCGGCACCTGCCAAGAAAGCGCCGGCCAAAAAAGCCAGTCGCTGACCCGACCGGGCCAGCGACGACCGCGTCGCCGCTGGCCCTTCGCTGGCTTCAGCTGGCCAGCCTGAAGGCCACGATCAGCACCACCGTGGCCGCGCACATCGTCGCGTTGGCCAGGTTCACCCAGACCGCCGAATGGAAGCGCTGGCCGTTGTGCTCGTGCAGCCAGGCCGCCATCGTCAGGTTGGCCCCCAACCAGGTGCACCAGGTCAGCAGCGAATGCTGGCTCGAGTCGCCTTGTTCCCAGATCGCCCACATGCCCGGCAGGTAACTCAGCACCCGCACCGAACTGAAGCCGGTGAAGGCCCAGGTCAGCAAGCGCAGGTACAGCGCACGGGTGAAGAGGGTCGGCCGCGGCGGGTTCAGCGGCCGGCTGTCGGCATCCAGCGCGTGTTCCTGCGGGATCATGGTGTCACCAGGAAGACCCGCGTGAAGCCGTTGTCCTGCAGCCGGTTGACGACCGCGGCCCCCAGCCGCAGGTCGGCGCCACGCACCAGCACCGGTGCGTGTGGGTCCAGGTCGTGCGCCGCCTGCAGGCCGTAGACGGTGAGCACCGCCAGGTCGGCCGCCGTGGCAGCGTCGAAGCCGCTGTCGACCTGCGTGGACATGGCGGCGTTGGTCATGGCGCGCTCCAGCTGTTCGGCCTGGGCGGCGGTGGCGTAGTGCCCTGCGCGGGTCTTGGCGCCAGGGTCGGCCGGCACCGCGGCCGGGTCCGATGGCATCACACGGCCTTCGTCGTCGAGCAGGGCAGAAACCACTTGCACGTGGGCTGCCGTGTCCGTCTGCTGAACGTCGGCTTCGCCGCTGTCACCGCCGCAGGCAGGCAGCAGCGCGGCGCTGAGCAGCGTGAGCAGCATCAACGGGGGCAGCGCCCGGCGCGGCCGGGTGTGCAAGGGGGTGTGGTCGGTGTTCATGTCGATCCTCCGTGGCGGGGCTGCGGACGTGCGGCCCTTGTTGTTGAGTACGTCAAGCTGCGCCAGGACCGGACACCCCCCTGTGCGGAAAACGGGGGATGCCTTTCGATCTAGGGGTCCAGACAGCGCGGGTGCGGCAAGCGCAGGCCGCTACGATGGGGCGCGCTTCACCCCCAGCGAGACGTCCGATGGGTCAGATCACCGCCCTCATTGCCCGCGCCCAGGGTGGCGAGCGCGAAGCCTTCGACGCGCTGTTCCAGGCCCTCTACCCCGACCTGAAGCGGCTGGCCCGGGCGCGCCTGGCGCGCCACCAGCGTGGCACGCTGATGGAGACCACGGCGCTGCTGCACGAGTGTTACCTGCGCTTTCTGGAAGCCGGCAGCCTGACACCCGGCGACCGCGCGCACTTCATCGGCTATGCCGCGCACGTGATGCGGTCGATCATCGTCGATGGTGTCCGCGCCTCGCTGCGCGAGCGCCGGGGCGGCGACGCCGAGCACGTGCCGCTGGACACCGGCATCGCGGAGGCCCTGGCGCTGCCCGAAGACGAGGTGCTCGACGTCGACCGTGCGCTGCGCGACCTGGCGCAACTGGAACCGCGCCTGGCGCAGGTGGTGGAAATGCGCTACTTCGGCGGCATGAAGGAGACCGAGATCGCACAAGCGCTGGGTGTCACCGAACGCACCGTGCGCCGCGACTGGGAAAAGGCGCGGCTGCTTCTCGCGCATGCGCTGAAGGCCTGAGCGGTCGGCGATGTCCGCTTTCAGCGCGTCACGTCGTTTGCGATCCATGCGCCGATCTGAATGTCCATGAAGCCGCTCGACGCCCTGACGCCCCACTGGCCCGAGATCAGCCGTGTGCTGGACCAGGCGCTGGACCAGCCGCTGGCGCTGCGCCAGGCCTGGTTGACCGATCAGCGCACCTTGGCGCCGGCGGTGCGCGACGTGGTGCGGCAACTGCTGTCGCAGCGCGCGGCGGTGGAGACGGATGACTTCCTGGCCACGTTGCCGCCCTTGCAACTGGCGCCGCAGCCGGCAGGCGAAGCGCCGGCGGCTGACGACCGCGTCGGCCCGTGGCGGCTGCTGCGCGAACTGGGCCAGGGCGGCATGGGCAGCGTCTGGCTGGCCGAACGCGCCGACGGCAGCCTGAAGCGGCGCGTGGCGCTGAAGCTGCCTCGCCTGAACTGGGCACGAGGCCTGGCCGAACGTCTGGCCCGCGAGCGTGACATCCTGGCCACGCTGGAGCATCCGCACATCGCGCGGCTGTACGACGCTGGCGTGGACGAACTGGGCAGGCCCTGGCTGGCGCTGGAGCACGTGCAGGGCCGGGCCATCGACACCCATTGCCGTGAAGAAGCGCTGTCCGTGCCGCGCCGCGTGGAACTGGTGTTGCAGGTCTGCGCCGCCGTGGCCTATGCCCACAGCCGGCTCGTCATCCACCGAGACCTGAAGCCCGGCAACATCCTCGTCGGCGACGACGTCGGCATCGCCAAGCTGCTGGACGGGGACCGCGCCAGCGAGACCGCACTCACGCTGGCCGCCGGCCGCGTGTTGACGCTGGACTACGCCAGCCCGGAACAGGTGCGGGGCGAGCCGCTCAGCACGGCCAGCGACGTCTACAGCCTGGGCGTGGTGGCCTACGAGCTGCTGGCGGGCGTGCGGCCCTACCGGCCGCGGCGCGGCAGCGCGGCGGCGCTGGAAGACGCCATCGAGCACGACGAGGCACCGCTGGCCAGTCGGGCCAGCCGCGCCAGCCTGGCCGGCGGCGACGCGGCCCGCGCGCGGGCGTTGCGCGGCGACCTCGATGCCATCCTCGCCCGGGCCCTGCGCAAGCGGCCGGCAGAACGCTACGCCAGCGTCGAGGCGCTGGCACAGGACCTGCGGCGGCACCTGGCGCACGAACCGGTGCAGGCGCAGCCCGACCGCGTGGCCTACCGGCTGGCCAAGTTCGTGCGGCGCCATGCGGTGCCGGTGGCTGCCGGCGTCGTCGCGACGACTTCGCTGGCCGGCGCACTGGGCCTGGCGCTGGTGCAGGCCGAGGCCGCGCGCATGGCCGCCACGAAGGCCGAGCGCGAGGCCGAGCGCGCAGGCCTGGTGGGCAACAGCCTGCTCAACACCCTCAGCCGCATCGCCTCCGACCCGGTGTTCCGCACGCCTGAAGCGCGCGAGCGCCTGGGTGTGGCGCTGCAGACCGAGCTCGACCAGCTCGAGAGCCGGGCCGCGAGCGCCCCTGCGGGCGTCGCCGAGGCCCATGGCGCGGCCGCCTCGGTCTTCAACTACCTGCAGCAGCCCGAGCGCCAGCTGCGGGCGGCGTGGCGCGAGCAACAACTGCTGGTGGCGGCGGGCGAGTCGGCCTTGCGCATCGGCGAGTCTCACCGCCAGCTGGCCCTGGCGTTGGCACGCCAAGTCGGCAACGAGGCGGCGCTGGCCGAGGCCCGCGAAGGGCTGACGGTGATGACCGACTTCGCATCACCCGACCAGCACCTGCTGCGCAGCCGCCTGCACCGCGCAGCCGGGCGCTACGCGCGCCAGCTTGGCCTGGCGGGTGCGGCCTATGCCCACACCACGGCGGCGGTGCAGGCGGTGGAACGGCTGACGCCGGCGCAGCGCGCGCCGAACCTGCAGCATTGGGGCGCCGCGCTCGCCGAACACGCCGGCGCGGCGTCCGATCTGGGTCGCGACGACGAGGGCTTGCAGGCGCTTGCGCGCATCGACGCGGTGTACACGCTGCCCACGACATCGCTGCGCGAGGCCGATCGGGCCGACATCGAGTTGGCGCGCTGCCAGGTCGAGCTGGCGCGGGGCCAGGCCGCGGCGGCGGCCTTGGCCTGCCGTCGTGCCGGCGAGCTGTATTCACCGCAGTTTGGTGCCGTGGGCCGCAACGCCGACTCGGTGGATGTGGTGCGCGCCACGGCGCTGACGCGGGCCGGCGCGCTCGACGAAGCCGGGGCGGTGCTGCAGCGCATTCGCGACGGCCGCAGCGGCGTGCCCGCGTGGCTGCCGAGCGCCGAGTGGGCGCTGGCGCGCGGCGAGCTCGTGCAGGCCGAGCAATGGCTCGATCGCCAAGGCACCGAGGCCACGCATGCCGTGCCGCGCCGGCGCGCCGAACACCATCGCCTCATGGCCGCGCTGCGACAGGCCCAGGGACGCACGGGCGAGGCGCGGGCCGAACTCGAGGCCGCGCTCGCCCTGTTGCAGCGGGCCATGCCCGGCGCCCTGCGGGCCGAGCGCGAACTGCGCGAAGCCCTGGCGCGCATCGAATGAGTCGGCTTCGGCCAGGCAGCAAGACCCTGCACGGGCATCAGGGGCGCGGGCTGCGGCAGCATCAGGGTCATGAATACATCCTCTGACAACAGCCGCAGTCACCTGCACCGGGCCGCCATGTCCGCGCTGGCGGGTCTGGGGCTGGTGGTGGCCTCAGCGCTGCACGCCCAACCTCGACCCGCGGCCCCGCCCGCCGCGGCCCCCGCCGCCTGTCCGCCACTCGCCTGCAGGACGACAAGCCCCAGGCGCTGTGCCAGTACGCCGGCAAGGTGCTGCTGGTGGTCAACACCGCCAGCTATTGCGGCTTCACCTCGCAATTCGAAGGCCTGGAGGCCTTGAACGCCAAGTACGCGGCGCGTGGCCTGGTGGTGATGGGCTTCCCGTCCAACGACTTCAAACAGGAAGACGCCGACGCGAAAAAGACCGCCGAGGTGTGCTTCAACACCTATGGCGTGAAGTTCCCGATGTTCAGCTCGGTGGCGGTGCGCGGCCAGGGTGCGCACCCGCTCTTTCTGCAACTGGCGCAGGACACCGGCAAGAGCCCGGGCTGGAACTTCAACAAGTACCTGGTGAACCGTCAGGGCAAGGCCATTGCGCACTTCGGCAGCACCACCAGCCCGACCAGCGGCTCGCTGACATCGGCCATCGAAAAGGCGCTGGCCGGCGGGTGAGGCCGATCAGGCGGGTGAAGCGGTTGAGGGGCGAAACCCCTGCCGCTCACTTCAGCGATTCGATGAGGTCGACGTATTCCTGCATCGCGTCGTCCTGGCTCTTGTCCTTCAGCGTGGCCCAGGCGTCGTACTTGGCGCGGCCCACCATGTCGGTGAAGCCCGGGCGCTTGCCTTCCACGTCGCCGGCCGTGGCCTGTTTGTACAGGGCGTAGATCTTCAGCAGCGTCATGTTGTCCGGCTTTTCCGGCAGCTGCTTGCTGTCGGCAACGGCGGCTTCGAAGGTGGCTTTGAGACTGGCCATGGCGGGGGTCCTCTTCAGGGGCTGCGTGGGTGAAAGTCTGAGCTTGACGCAGCCATTGTTACCCAGCATCGTGGCCGGCTGATCACAAAGTCGCCCCCCAGGAGAACCCCGATGCAAGACGCCGAGCGCGAGCCGCAGGCCCCCGGCGCGCCGCGCACCGAGCGCATGTCACGTGTGGACACGGCCTGGCTGCGCATGGACAACGATGTCAACCTGATGATGATCGTCGGTGTCTGGCTGCTGACGCCGGCCATCACCATCGACGCGCTGCGCCAGCGCATCGGCGACAAGCTGCTGAAATACGACCGCTTCCTGCAGAAAGCCGTGGCCGACCCGATGGGTGCGCACTGGGTGCCCGACGACACCTTCGACCTCACGCGCCATGTCGTGCGCACCACGCTGCAGCCCGAGGCCGGCGAAAGCGAACGTCACGCGCTGCAGCGCCTGTGCGGTGAACTGGCCACCACGCCGCTCGACCCGGCGCGGCCGCTGTGGCAGTTTCAGCTGATCGAGGACTACGAAGGTGGCAGCGCGATGGTGGCGCGGGTGCACCACTGCATCGGCGACGGCATTGCGCTGATCAGCGTGATGATGAGCATCACCGACGGCGGTGCCGACCCGCCGAAGCGTCGCCGCAAGGCCAAGGCCGAAGACGAACACGAAGGTGACTGGCTCAGCGACGCCGTGCTCAAGCCGCTGACCGACCTGACCGTGAAGGCCATCGGCATGTACGGCAACGGCGTGGGCAAGAGCATGGAGGTGCTGTCCAACCCGGCCGCCTTGATGGGTGGGCTGGACATGGCCCGCACCGGCCTGAAGGTGGTCAACGACGTGGCCGCGCTGGCCGTGATGCCCGACGATTCGCCCACGCTCTTGAAGGGCAAGCCCAATGGCAAGAAGGTCGTGGCCTGGAGCGAACCGCTGTCGCTGGACCAGGTCAAGACCATCGGCAAGGCGCTGAACTGCACCGTCAACGACGTGCTGCTGTCGTGTGTGGCCGGGGCCGTCGGCGCCTACCTGCAGGGCCGCGGGCAGGACCCGGCGGGCAAGGAGATCCGCGCCATGGTGCCGGTCAACCTGCGGCCGCTGGACAAGGCCTGGCAGCTGGGCAACCGCTTCGGCCTGGCGCCGCTGGTGCTGCCGATCGGCATCGACAACCCGGTGGAGCGGGTCTATGCGGTGCACCGGCGCATGGACGAACTGAAGGGCAGCTACCAGCCGCTGCTGGCTTTTGCGGTGCTGTCGGTGAGCGGCCTTTTCATCAAGCCGGTGCAGGACGCCGTGCTGGGCATGTTTGCCAAGAAGGCCACCGCCGTGATGACGAATGTGCCGGGGCCGGGCGTGCCGCTCAAGTTCTGCGGCAGCACGCTGCGCCAGAACATGTTCTGGGTGCCGGCCAGTGGTGAAATCGGGGTCGGCGTGTCCATCCTCAGCTACGGCGGCGGGGTGCAGTTCGGCCTGATCACCGACCAGCAGCTGTGCCCCGAGCCGCAGCACATCATCGACCGTTTCGAGCCCGAGTTCGACAAGCTGCTGTGGCTGACGATGATGCTGCCCTGGGCTGGCCAGGACATGCCCTGACTTCCTTCTTTCCCCTTCACCCACCCCATCCAGGAGACACCCCATGGCCGTCAACGTCGACATCGACCTGGGCTACGAATTCACCGTCAAGGCTGCCGCGAAGGACGTGTTCGACGTGGTGTCGGACGTGCCCACGTCGGTGAGCTTTTTCCCCAAGGTCGACCAGCTGGTGGACCTGGGCGGCGGGGTCTACCGCTGGGAGATGGAAAAGGTGGGCACCGCGCAGGTCAACATCCAGACCGTCTACGCCAGCAAGTACGTGAGTGACCGCAAGAAGGGCACGGTGGTGTGGACACCGGTCAAGGGCGAAGGCAATGCCCTGGTGGGCGGCAGCTGGAAAGTGGCCGAGGCCAAGAAGGGCACGGCGCTGGAGCTGAAGATCAAGGGCACCGTGGAAGTGCCGCTGCCGGGCCTGATGAAGATGGTGGTGGTGCCGGTGGTGCAGGGTGAATTCGAGAAGCTGGTCGAGAAGTACATCGACAACCTGATCAAGAAGTTCGGCGGCGAGGTCTGAACCGCCCGGGTTGACAACGGCCCAGCCCTGGCGAAAAAGCGCCGCCGGCCAGAAGCCGGCGGCGCTGGAGCAACACCCGGTCAGGTCACCGGGCTGGGATCTTCGGTCTCGGTCGTGGGTGGTGTCACCAGGTCCAGCCCCAACGGCTGGGCGGTTTCATTGGCCGTCAACCAGCCGGTGTAGCCGAAAAAGGCGGCAATCGAGGCGGCGGCCGAAGCCGGCACCTGGCCGTTGTCGACGGCCGGCTGGCCGCCGGTGTCGGGCGCGTTGTCCGGGCTGTCGCCGCATCCCACCAAGGCCACGGTGCAGCCCAGCAGGGCCATCGTTTTCAGGGTTTTCATCGCTTGCTCCTGGTGTTCAACGGCTGCCCGGCAGCGGTGTGTTCAGGTAGGGGAAACCGGCCAGCAAGGGCACCACGGCCTGGTCCACCGCGTCGTGCAACTTGAAGCTGGTGGCGCCCAGGGGCACCTTGCCGGGGTTGCAGTCGGCACCGAAGCCCAGGGCGTTGGTGCTGCCGTTGGCCACGCACAGGCCGCCCATCACGGCCACCAGCGAAATGTCGACCACGTCGTCCTTGGGGCGGCGGCCGTTGGGGTAACCCGCGTTGTCACTGCCACCGGCCAGGATGTTGCCCACGATGCCCAGGCGGTTCTGCATCGCAAAAGGCACGGGTTCGATGGCCGTGTTCAGGCGCAGCATTTCGGACGCCACCACGTTGGCCGGCTGGTTGACACCGGCAATGCCGGTCAGGAAGGTGGTGACCAGGTCGTTGCGCGGGAAGTTGGTGGGTGCCGTGCCGGGAATGGCCAGGGCAATTTCCAGCAGCGCTGGCAGCGTGGGGTGGGTCACGTAGTCGATGAACTGGCCGTCGCCCTTGGGTGCGCTGGCGTTGAACTTGTCCTTGTCCTTCAGGCCGATGACCACTTCGTTGACCAGGGGCATGCCCAGGCGCGAGACCTGCACCCAGGCGCCACCGGGCTTTTCGCTGGTCTGGTGACCCGACGGCGGGCTGGGGTTCAGCAGGCGCGCCTGGCGCAGGCTGGCCGTGGTCCAGCCGCCGATGACGTTGTCGCTGGCCACCAGGCAGCTCTTGTGCACTTCAACAGCCAGTGAAGTGACGTTTTTGTTGCCGATGGTGTTGGGCGCGGCATTGATCAGCGCCGGGTCGGTGATCACGGACACAGGTGCGTTCACGAGGTCGAAGATGGTGCCCAGGTTGACCGCAAAACCGTCCTGGCGCTGGCCGGCAAACACCTTGGCCGGCATCGCGCAGCCGGGAATGGCCACGGTGTAGACGTGACGGCCGGCGTAGTCGGCGTAGTTGGGCAGCGTCTTGACGCCGATGTTGTCGATGGGCTTGGCGAAGGTGGCGCTGCCGCCGGTGGCGTTGGTGACCACGGCGGGGGTGCCGCTGCGGCGGTCACCGCGCACGACCGTCACGCTGTAGCTCTCGGCCACGTTGATGGTGCCGTCGCCCGGGTTGACGATCTGGCCGGCCTGCACCAGCGGAATGGCCACGTTCTTGCCGCCGATGGGCAACGTGATGCCGTTGCCCGCCGCCGCCAGCGTGTTGCTGAAGCGGAACTGGAAGGTCAGGTCTTCCTTGGCATCACCGTTGTTGTCGACGTGGATCTCGTACAGCGCGTTGGGGTCCATCGCGAAGTAGTTGGGGCCACCGTAGGCGTCTTGCAGCGGCTGGTAGTTGGCGATCAGCGTCACGTAGCCGTCTCGGCCGCTTTCGTAGCTGCGGAACATGTAGAAGTCGGTGCCGTCCACCTTCGGGCTGGTGGTGATGAAGGGGGCCTCGCGGTGACTGGAAGCCAGCGACAGGCTGCTCAAGGTCAACAGCGCCGCAGCGGCCGCGGCAATCGGGGCGATGGTGCGCATGCGGGGCATGGCGCGGAAAGTCGAACGGTTCATGGGCAAGGCTCCTCAGGTGGGTGGGGGCGGCGAGAAGCAGGACGTTTCCCAGCCGCCCTGGCCCCTACGCCAGCACCGCGCCACTGGATGTGCCGGCGCAGAGGGCGACTTCCTGCAAGGGGCATTCATCCAGCGCAGCGCTGGCGGCGTACAGCGCCCATCCGGGCGTCTTGCCCCATCCACAAGGAGTTCCACGATGGCCATGACCCCCGACTCTCTGCGCGGCGTGCTGGCCGCCTGCGCCTTCGCGCTGGCGGCCCTGGTGGCCAGCACCCCGGCCCAGGCAGCACCGATGTCCTTTTTCGTGCCTTACACCGGCCAGGGCAATGTGGTGGTGTTCGACGCGGCAGCCGGCACCGGCGGCTGGGTGGGCAGCATCGATGAATTCCCGGACCCGTCGGTGAGCGATCCGCTGTCGCTGGTGTCGGTGGTGCTGTTCACCGTGGACGAGGCCAGCCACACGCTGAGTGGCAACTTCGAGTTCACCAGCACCGACTTGCTGGACACCTTGTTCGGCACGCTGAGCGGCAGCTACTTCGAAGACGACATCCTCACGTCGGGTGGCCAGTTTGCCGTCGACTACCAGTTGTTGGGCGGCAGCGGCCGCTTCGCCGGTGCCAGCGGCTTCGGCCTTTCGTTCGTGGACTACCTGCCGCTGGCCACGGGCGACAACAACCACACCGAAAGCGGCTTGCTGGTGTTCGAGGTGCCATTTGCGGTGCCCACGCCAGCGACGCCGGCCCTGGTGCTGGCGGGGCTGATGGCCGGTCTGCTGACGGTGGGGCCTGGCCGTCGCCGGTCAGCGCTTGCAAGGCGGCGCCGCTAAACTGCGGTCCTTCTTTCGAACCGGGCCTGGCTGCACCGCACCGGGCGCCACAGGCCATGAGCACCCCACCGACCGTCGCGCCCGATGCCGCTTACGACCCCACGGTCAAGCAGAAGTCGCAGGCCAAGACCTCGCGCATCCCGATCAAGGTGGTGGCGGCCGAGACGCTGAAAAAGCCCGACTGGATCCGCGTCAGGGCCGGCAGCCCAAGCACGCGCTTCTACGAAATCAAGCAGATCCTGCGCGAGCAGAAACTGCACACGGTGTGCGAAGAAGCCAGCTGCCCGAACATCGGCGAGTGTTTTGGCAAGGGCACGGCCACCTTCATGATCATGGGTGACAAGTGCACCCGCCGCTGCCCCTTCTGCGACGTGGGCCATGGCCGGCCCGACCCGCTGGATGCCGACGAACCGCTGAAGCTGGCGCAGACCATTGCCGCGCTGAAGCTGAAGTACGTGGTCATCACCAGCGTCGACCGCGACGACCTGCGCGATGGTGGCGCCGCGCACTTCGTCGACTGCATCCGCCAGACCCGTTTGCTGTCACCCGACACGCGCATCGAGATCCTGGTGCCTGACTTCCGCGGCCGCGACGACCGTGCGCTGGGTATCCTGCGCGAAGCACCGCCCGATGTGATGAACCACAACCTGGAAACCATCCCGCGGCTTTACAAGGAAGCGCGCCCGGGTTCTGACTACCAGTTCAGCCTGAAGCTCTTGCAGAAGTTCAAGCAGGAAGTGCCCGGCGTGCCCACCAAGAGCGGCCTGATGGTGGGCCTGGGCGAAAACGACGACGAGATCCTGCAGACCATGCAAGACATGCGCGAGCATGGCATCGACATGTTGACCATCGGCCAGTACCTGGCGCCCAGCGGTCACCACCTGCCGGTGCGCCGCTACGTGCACCCCGACACCTTCAAGATGTTCGAACGCGAAGCGGCGGCGATGGGCTTCACGCACGCGGCGGTGGGTGCGATGGTGCGCAGCAGCTACCACGCAGACGAGCAGGCCCACGCGGCCGGCTTGACCGGCGCTTTGTGATTGCGCGGCCGGCTTGACCGGCGCTTTGTGATTGCGCGGCCGGCTTGACCGGCGCTTTGTCGTCTCGCGGCCCGTCAAGCCACCCAGCGCATCCAGCCCCACAGCAGCAGCAGCGTGGCCAGCGTCACCGGGACGCCGGTGCGTGCGTGCTGACGCCAGTCGATGCGGATGCCGGCCTTGTCGGCCAGGTCCACGACGATCAGGTTGGCGATCGAACCCACCAGCAGCAGGTTGCCGGCAAAGGTGCTGGCCAGGGCCAGCAGCACACCGCTTTGCTGGGCTGCACCTTCTCCGGCGCCGCCCAGGTGCGGCAGCAGCAGCATCACTGCCGGCACGTTGGACACCAGGTTGGAGAGCGTCGCGCCCAGCACGAGCAGGGTCGACGGGTCCTGCAGCTGCACGCCGTGTGTGCCCATCCAGTGCACCGCCTCGGCCGCCAGGCCGGTGGCCTGGAAGGCGTGGTTGACGACAAAAAGGCCGATGAACAGCAACAGCAGCTGCCAGTCCACGAAGCCCATCACGTGTGATGAATGCAGCCGGCGGCTGAGCAGCAGCACACCGGCGCCGACCAGGGCCATCACCTCGCGTGGCCAGTCGGTGAACAGGAAGGCCAGCATCAGCGTGCCGGCCACCAGCAGGCCCTTGGCCGACTGCACACGGTCGAAAAGCGGCGCGTCGTCGGCGGGCACGGGCTGGTCAGGTATGGCTGGCGCTGCTGTCGGCAAGGCACCCGAACCCGGCCCCCAGGCCAGCCACAGCCACAGCAGCAGCAGTCCCAGGGCCACCGGCGCCAGCGCCACGCGCAGGTAGTCGCCGAAGTGCAACTGCAGCACCGACCCGATCAACATGTTCTGCGGGTTGCCGATCAGTGTGGCCGCCGATCCGATGTTGGCCGCACAGGCCAGGCCGATCAGGAAGGGCAGGGGATCCAGTCGGCGCTGGATGCACAGCCGTGCCACCACCGGTGTCATGGCCAGGCAGACGATGTCGTTGGAGAACACCGCCGACAGCGCACCGGCCACGCCGATCAGCGCACCCAGCAGACCATGGCGCGACAGCGGCTGGGCTGCCACGGCGCGCGTGACGGCGGTGTAGAAACCACCCAGCCGCATCTGCGCCGACACCACCATGAAGGCAAACAGCAGCACCACGGTGGGCAGGTCGACCGAACGCGCGGCGTCTTCCATCGTCATGCCGGTGAGGGCGATCATCGCAATGGCGCCCAGCAGCGCCACCCCCGACCGGTCCAGCTTCAGGCGCGGCAGGCCACCCAGGAACATGCCCAGGTAGACGACGGCGAAGACGGCGACCACGCCCCAGTCGACGAGCCTGGGCGTCAGTGCCGCCAGCTCGGGCAGCGTGGGCAGTTGGGGCAGGTCGGCCAGGCGGGGCAGGGACGGCAATTCCATGGGTGCTGGGCACAGCACGGGCCAGGGCGGGCCGCGTGCGGGCCCGGATCATCGCCGATCATGTGGCCGTGGCCCCGCTCCCGCGGGGCGGGAGACGGGGCCACGATCAGGAGATCGCTGGCTCAGTCGGCCAGTGGCAGCTCGCGCCAGTTCAGACGACGCAGGCCCAGGCCGGCAATCGGCTTGCGCGCCAGGCTGGCGCTCTTGCCGCCGTCGTTGCCGGCGATCAGCCGCGGCTTGCCGCCCACGCTGTAGGTGCGGTGTTCGATGACCACACCACCCAGCACCGTGCTGTAGGGCAGGGTCGAGCCGTCGGTGGCCACGAGCTGGCTCTCGCCGTCGCCGATGTCCACCGAGTAGACACGGCTGATGCCCGAAGGGTTGCAGGCGTCGCCGTTGGGCAGCATGGCCACGAAGGTGACGATGCCGAAGAAGGAACTCGGGTCGGTGATGACGCGCCAGCCGTTGCCCGCCGCCGACGTGCCCAGGTCGACCCACCAGCCCATCTTGGTGGCCGGATCGACCACGACCTTGGTCGTGAGGTCGGTGTGCTGCACCAGGTTGCTGCGCTGGATCGGGAAGGTCACGCTGGCCGGCAGTGTGGCGGAGGTGTTGAAGACAGCACCGTTGCCGTCATGGATGGCATAGAAGCCTTGGGCCTGCGTGCTGGCGATGTCGCTGGTGTCCAGCAACTTGCCCGTGCCCACGGTGACGTAGCGGCGGTTCAGGCGCGGGTGCACCAGCACCAGGGGGCGCGACGTGATGGGCACGGCCACACCCGAGGCGTTGGTCAGCTGCGCCAGCTGCACCGGCGTGGCATAGGCGCCGGTGGTCGGCGTCACGTCAAGGCGCCACAGATTGCCCAGCAGGTCGCCGGCGTAGATGGCGTCGGCGGTGCCGTCGGTGCGGTCCAGGATGAAGCTTTGCACATGGGCCAGGCCGGCTTGGCTGGTGGGGCTGCCGACACCGGTGCCGACCTTTTCCAGCAGCGCGCCGGTGCGCGGGTTGACGATGAAGAAGTAGCCCTTGCCGTCGCTGTTGTTGTGGCCCGAGCCGAAGATCAGCACCCAGCCGTACTTGCGTGTCTTCACGGCCGTGGGTTCGCCGTAGGTGAAGCCCAGATCGGCGTGGCTGAATTCCCACAGCACCTTGCTGGCCACCAGGGCTTCGGTGGTCATCGTGGACGGGCTCGTGATGTCGATGGCGAAGTAGCTCTTGCCGCCCTTGCCCAGGCTGCCCACCAGCACGGTGCGCCAGTCGGTGCCCGTGCCGCCCACGGTGCGGCCGAAGTCGATGTCGAAGACCACCGGCGGTCCGTCGACCATGGCCTTGTGTGTGAAGTTGGGGTCGCCGCGGGCCATCAGGCCGTCGTTGATGGGCGTGCCGCTGGGTCCCAGGTACAAGGGGCCGGGCACGTAGGCAAAAACTTCCTTGCCGGCCGTGGTGCCGGTGAGCGAGCCGTCGATGGCGTGCAGCACGCCGGCATTGGTGCCCACGTAGAGCATCGTGGTGCGGCTCGCATGCGTGGTCTTGAAGGTGCCGTACCCCGGGTTGGCGGCCGAGGAGAATGGCGACGAAGGCGGGCCCACCGGGCGCACCTTGGAGCCGACGATGTCGCCCACCGGGTGCGCCCGGTTGCGGTACATCTTGGCGCTGCCGGTGGCGGTGGAGTTTTCTTCGTGTGTGGGGTCGCCACGCAGGTAGTTCAGGTAGTCGGCGCTGTCGTCACCGGTGCGGTAGACCGTGTCCAGCGCGGTCTGCTGGGCGGTCGAGAGACTGGCGTAGCGGAAGGGCACGGCCGTGCCGCTGGCGGTGTTCCAGCTGACCATGACGCGGCCGGTGTCCCAGCCGGTGCCACTGATCTGGGCCGCCAGCTTGCTGGAAAACGACCACTGCAGCGTCAGCGTGGGGTCGCCGGTGGTGGCGTCGAAGGCCACGGTGTTGGCCTGAACCTCACCCGTCCAGTTGCCGGCGTCGTACTGGGCGCCATAGCTGGCGCTGCCGCTGATGGCCGTCTGCGGCAGTGAGGTGGCAAACGAGGTGGTGAAGGCACTCAGCGACGCGGAGATGGAGGCGAAGGCCGCGGTCAGGCCCTCCACCACCTGGTCGGGTCGTGAGGCGGTGAAATAGTTGTCGGGACGCGGTTGCGAACCCACGCTGTCGGTGTTGGTGCGCCACCAGGCTTCGGGCAGTGCATCGGTGCGGGTGTAGGGGTCGAAACCCGTCGGCACCTTGAAGCCACCGAACTTGGCCGCAAGGTAGTACTGGTTGTTGCTGACGTAGGTACCGAATTCCAGCACGTCCAGCCAGTAGGTGCTGACAGTCTGCATGCCCTTGGTGTTGGGTTTGCTCACGTCATCGGGCCGGATGTCCTTGGTGTTGGCGTCGTAGGCCAGGCCGGCAATCAGATAGCTGCCGTTGCTGATGGCGGTGGTGCCCAGTGATCCGCCCAAGCCTTGCAATGAGCCCACCTTGTTGGTGGCCGTGACGCTGTTGACGGTGGCGTCGGTGCTGACCTCGGTCGGCAGGCCAGGCGTACCGTCGCCCGAAGAGCCCGGCAAGTTGCGGTCCCAGTTGGTGTTGGTATCGCCGATGCCCAGGATGAAGTTGCGCTGGCAGGAGTACTGGATCGGATCGTCCCAGGAGGTGATGACCGGGAATCCGTCGACCAGCCGCACCTTGTTGGCGTCGCCAGCAATGTTGCTCCACGACGGCACATAGCCCTGGTTCTTCAGGTACCGCAGGGCGCCGTAGTACAGCTCGCTGACCGGGTCACGGCGTTTGTAGCTCTTTTCGAACTGGCCGAATTTGTTCAGGTAGTTCAGCACGCCGCTGTTGGTCACCGTCACGCCCAGCGCCGTGTTGGTGGCGGTGGCATCGGCAGCGTCAGGGTTGGTCAGCTGGATGCCGGTGGTGGCGTCCCATTCGGTGGCGGTGTTGGCCACCGGGGTCGAGCCGGGCACGATTTTGTTCGGGCCGACAAACTTCTGGCGTGCACGAAGCACACCGCCGTCGCGCCTGTCATCGGTGGGGTCGTTCAGGTAGCCGAAGGCGCTGAAGCGGATCCGTTCGGCATATTGCTGCAGCAGGCCCTCGGGTTTGTAGGCGCCCGAGGGGTAGGCCTTGCAGTTGGCTTCGTAGGTGAAGCCAACGCCGGTGGTGCAGACCTTCACGCGTGCGTAGAAGGCGTAGATGGTGCCGCTGGCCAGCGTCGAGCCTTCCGCGTAGTGTGTGGGCGTTCCGCCGGTGCCCGAGTCGAGTCCGGCCGTGTGCGTGAACCAAACCCGGTCGCCACGCGTGCGGACGCTGACCTTCAGCGAGGCGAAGCTCAAGGGTGTGTGTTCCGAGATTTCGGTGCTGGACGGGCTGGGGCGCTCTTTCAGCACGTCGCCGCTGCTGGTGGGAATGAGCGGGAAGTTCGTGTCGCTGCCGTTCAGCGAGTTGGAAGTGGCCCAGGCGCGCTCCAGGATCGTCGTGGTCGCGTTGTCCACACGCCGGTAGCCCCCCGTCAGCGCCCAACGGAACGGATCGATGGCCTGCATCGTCATCCAGTTCATGAAGTTGCCGCTCCAGGTGTCGGTCAAACCTGCTGCGGTGCACTTGAAGTCACTGGTCGTCACGCCCACCGGGTTGAAATGGCTGACGTCGTCGCCCACCTCGGTGCCTTGCACGTAGCGGTAGCACTTGGCATGGTCGAAGTAACCCAGGTACTTGGTGCCTGGCACGAACTTGCCCTGGTGGGCGACGCTGACCGCGGTGGGGAACTCCACCGACAGCGCGAGCACCAGATTGCCCGGTACGCTGGTGCTGGTGAACACCGGCTGGTCCGCCAACGGCGTGGTGGCCCTTGCCGCGCCCGACCAGACCGTCGCGCCCAAGGCCAGCGCGCAGGCAGCCAGCACGTGCCACCGCCGGCGAGATGCCGGCGCTGCTGGGTGAACGGTCATCACGGACGTCATCGGCGACGAGGTGCGGTGTGAAGTGTTCATAGCGTCAGGGTGGTCTGGAAGTAAGCCTGGGTGTTGCGTGGCCCCGCGACGCGGATGCTCACGCGGTACACCACACGTTGGCCGAGGGCACCGGCGCCGCCGGCGCTGGAGTCTTCGGCACGGATGGTTTCCGAGCCGCTGCCACCGGCCGGGTTGGGGTCGTCGGCCATCGTGCAGTGGTCGGCTGCTGCGATGCCGGTGTTGACGCACATGCGGTCGACGACATAACGCAAGGTGATGGCCTGGTCGGCGATCGTGATGTCGTTGGCCACCAGGCCGAAGGTGGCAAACCCGGCGTCGTCGGCCAGCAAGGCGTTGGGCAGGCCCTGCGCGTTGCTGGGCAGGATCGTCGAGCTGTAGTTCTGCGCCGTGGTGCTGGTCTGGCGTGCCACTTCGCCGGCGAGTGCCCCGGTCTGCAGTTCCGTCAACACGGTGGCCACCGCACGTTCGGCCTGGTTGGTGAGATCGCGCTTGAAGCCCAGGTTGCCGGCGTTGATGAGCGAGGTGTTCATCGAGCGCACCATGGCAGCCGCGCCGATCAACATGATGGCCAGCGCGATCAGGCCGAAGAGCATGATCACGCCCCGCTGCTGGCGCCGGCCGGCAAAAGCAGCGGCGGGCAGCGCAGGCCTGGCGAAGTGCCGGCTTGAGGTAGGGTGAGGGCTCTTCATGGGCGTGGTGCCAGCAGCACGTTGCGCAAGGGAATGGTGAAGTCCAGGCTGCGCCAGCGCAGGCGCTTTTCTGCGGCGGTCAGCGTGCGTGTCTGGGCCAGGCCGACACCGAGGTCGCCGAACAAGGTGATGGTGTCGGCTGCCACGTCTTCGCGTTCCGGCAGGCTGGTGCGGATGATCACGCCGACCCGCAGCGCCACGATGCGGCTCAGGTTGGTGCGCGAGGCAGCCGACCCGTCCAGCAGCGCGGCTGCGCGCCAAGGAGACCCGGCGGTGGCCGGGTTCTGCCAGCTGTCGACACGGCCGTCGTCGTTGGTGTCGACGCCGTACAGCGCACGCAGGTCGGCCACGCCGTCGGCAATGGCCACCAGGTCGTCGCCGCCACCGATCTGCAACACGTCCAGCGACATCAGCGTGGCGTTGGGCCCCACGCCCAGCAACTGGAACAGTGGCCGGTTGCCGGTGGTGTTGCCCAGCACCGACACCCAGGCGTTGTCGGTGCGACCCATGTCTTCCAGACGGACACCGCCGATGTCAGAAGCAGCGTAGGTGCCACCGAAGTTCAGGGCCTGGTCGGCGCCGCCGGCAAAGCCTGCGGTCACCTGCTGCAGCATGCAGTTGCTGGCGTCCTGGTACACCATGACCAGGTCACCACCGCGGATGCCCAGCGTCGAAGGCACCCGAACGCCGGTGCCGGTGGCCGAGGCGGTCATCAGGCGCAGCGGCGACTCGCCCAGGCCCGACGAACCGGTGTGGATGGCCAGGATGTCCGAGCCGTCGGTGCCGGCGCCCGCATGCACGATGACGGGTGCCAGGCGCACGGCCTGGGGCACGCTGGCAAAGGGCGCCGGGAAGGCCGCAGGGCGCGGCAGCGTGGTGGTGCCACCACGTGCGGCCACCAGCTGGCAGCCGTAGGCGTTGCGCCAGGCTTGGGCGTAACCCGAGCCGGCACTGCGCACCAGGCGGTCCAGCGAATAGGACACGTAGGCGCCGCCGATGGACGAGTCGTTCAGCGAAGTCAGCGTGCGTCGTCCGGCTTCGTAGCGCACCATCATCAGCGTGATGGCCAGCACCAAGGCCATGCCGATGGCCACCGCCACCAGCAGTTCGATGAGCGTGAAGCCGCCGGTGTGGCGGCGGGCCGGCAAGAGCTTGCGCGTCTTCATGGAATCTGCACCTGCGTGACGTAGCGGTGCACCGTGGTGCTGGGTTCGTGCGGTGCGCGCCAGGTGATGGTGACCGTGGCCACGTTGCCGGCCACCACCACCGCGCCGGTGCCGTTGGGCAGGCCGCGGTTGGCCGCGTCGCCGACACGGGTGTTCCAGTCGGTCAGCTCGGCAGCGCTCAGGTTGATGCTGTTGGCCCCCCACATCGCGGAGACGATTTCGTTGGCCAGCAGGGCCGCACGGCTGCTGTCTTCGGCGCTGACGGAGAACTGCACCGCTCGTGCCTGCAGGCCGACCATGCCGATGAGGCCGAAGGAAAACAGCACGATGACCACCAGCACCTCGATCAGCGAGACACCGCGGTTCAGGCGCTGGCGCAGGCCGCGCTGCGGCCGGGGAGTGAATGTGTTCATGTGGGACATCCGTCGGGCGAGCTGGCCGACAAGGTGCGGTCAAAGTCGCACTGGCGAATCTGGCCGCCCAGGGTGACCAGCACATCCAGGCGGCGGTCACCACCCGACACCCTGACCGCGTAGCGGCTCAGGCCGCTGGCATCCAGGGTGCAGCTGACGGTGGTATTGGCCGTCTGTCGGCCGGCCGAGTTGAAGCAGATCGCGGTGGGGCCGGTGATGGTGACGCCCTCGGCGCGGTCGGACAGGTTGCCGCATTGCACCGTGACGGCGGCATCGCCGGCGGTCAAAGGCACGCTGCGGATGGCCCAGAAAGCGCCGTTGGCCGCCGGGGTGGTGGTGGCGTCGCAGGTGGTGTCGTTGGTCAGGAAAAATACCACCTGGCGGTTGCGGCGCACGGCTTCGGACTGCGCCAGGCGGGCGCCGTTTTGCAGCGCGTCGCTGACCGCGCGCACCTGCGCGTTGCGTGTCCACAGCGTGAACGACGGCGCGGCCAGGCCCAGCAGCAAGGCCAGCAAGGTGATGGTGACCATCAGCTCGATCAGCGTGAAACCACGCTGGCTGGTGCCGGGCCGTTGGCGCCGGGTGGATGTCAGCATGTTGCACCCTTGCGCATCATCCACTTGCTGGCGCACGTGGGCCAGCCGGTGGCAGCCGCGGTGGTGGCACGCACGTCGGTTTCGTTGACGGTGAAGGTGAAGCCGGCGGCTGCGCCGCTGCCCACGGCCTGCAGCGTGAAGGTGGTGGCCGTGGGTGTGCCCGAGCAGCTGACGGTGAAAAGGTTGAACACACGGGAACGGTTGGGCGCGCTCGTGTCCACGGGGTCCATCGCCGCGCAAGGCGTCGTGAACGTGCCGGACGTGGCGTAGGTGCGGTTGTCCTGGAAGTGACGTTCCATCTGCGCGCGCATCGTCGCCAAGCCGTTGGACGCATCGGCCAGGTGCCCACGGGTGATGTAGTCGCGATAACTGGGCAGCGCCACGGCGGCCAGGATGGCCACGATGGCCACGGTGATCATCACTTCGATGAGCGTGAAGCCACCTGGGGCGCGCAGGCGGCGGGGCCGGTGGGTGGAGTTCAACATCGCAGGCAACCTCTGTGGATCTGTTGGCAGCCGACCGCCCCCGCACGGGGTTCGGCCAGGCCGGACTTCAAGGCAAAACCGGAAAGAAACTGTGGTGCCTTTCGGGCAGCCTGTCTTCCCTCATCCTCTGGGTCTTCGGCCTATGCTGGCGGCACTTGAGACAGAAGCCGGTAACAGTTCATGTCTGTCGGACCCAGGCAGCCCGCCACGCGCCGAACTCGCCGCCTGCCCGGCTTTCGTCCGCACGGCCGTGCCGCTTGAGCCCGGTGCCTTTGCCGCCGGCGGCTACAGTGCAGATCGCACACGGCAGTGGCTGCCGATGCCCGCCACACCCAACAGGCTCGACCCATGAACCCCTCAGTCCCTGCCGCCCTGCCGCCCTTGAGCCGTGAAAAACTGCACAACTTGCTGCGTGCCATGCCCAAGGCCGAGCTGCACATCCACATCGAAGGCTCGCTCGAACCCGAGTTGATCTTTGCGCTGGCCCAGCGCAACGGCGTGGCCCTGGCCTACCCCAGCGTGCAGGCGCTGCGCGAGGCCTATGCATTCACCGACCTGCAGAGTTTTCTGGACATCTACTACGCCGGGGCCAGCGTGCTGCTGCACGAGCAGGACTTCTTCGACATGGCCTGGGCGTACTTCCTGCGCGCCAGGGCCGACGGGGTGGTGCGTGCCGAGCTTTTTTTCGACCCGCAGACCCACACCGACCGCGGGGTGCCCATGTCCACCGTGGTGCAGGGGCTGGCACGTGCCTGCCGGCAGGCGAACAGCGAACTGGGCATCAGCGCGGCGCTGATCCTGTGTTTCCTGCGCCACCTCAGTGAAGATGCGGCATTTGTCACGCTCGAACAGGCCTTGCCCTACCGCGAACACTTCCTGGGTGTGGGTCTGGACAGCAGCGAAAAGGGCCACCCGCCCGAAAAGTTTGCGCGGGTGTTCGCACGCTGTGCAGAACTCGGGCTGCACCTGGTTGCACATGCGGGCGAAGAAGGTCCTCCTGCTTACATCTGGGGTGCGCTGGACGTGCTGAAAGTGCAACGCATCGACCACGGCGTGCGCTGTCTCGAAGACGCGGCGCTGGTGCAGCGGCTGTCCGCCGACCACATGCCCTTGACGGTGTGCCCGCTGTCCAACGTCAAGCTCTGTGTTTTTCCGGCGTTGGCACAGCACAACCTGCCGGCGCTGCTGGATGCCGGCTTGTGCGTGACGCTGAACAGCGACGACCCCGCCTACTTTGGCGGTTACCTTCTGGAAAACTTTGTGCAGACTTTCGATGCGTTGCCCCAACTGGGCGCACAGGCGGCCTACGTGCTGGCGCACAACAGCCTGCAGGCCAGCTTTGCCCCGGCGCATGACAAAACACGCTGGGTGGCGGCGCTGGACGACACCTTCGCGCGCCTGGCGGCCTGAGTGTCTTGTCGTGCTTCCTCGCCCAAGGGGAGAGGGAGTCAAGCTGAATGGAGGGCCGCTCGCAGTGCTGGCGCTGCCGGGCCAAAGGCGTAGGCGTCCATGCCCAACTCGCCAAACACCAGGCTGTCGTGGATGCGCAGCGCCGGCCGCTCGCCACCGGCACCGGCGGCCACGAAAAAGGGCAGCAGGTGTTCGTCGGTGGGGTGCATCAGGGCCGCGTGCGGGGCCTGGTTGCGATAGTCCAGCAGCGGCGTCCAGTCGGCGGCCGCACCGCGCTGTGCAAACCAGTCGCGGAAGGCCGTGCTTTCCGGCGTCGCATCGCGGTCGGGCGGGTGCAGGCCACCGCCGGCAAACACACGGCGCAGGTTGTGCGTGATGCTGCCGCTTGCCAGGATCAGCACCCCCTCGTCGGCCAACGGGGTCAGCGCCTGGCCCAGTGCAAACAGCTGCGCCGGCGACCAGTTGGGCGGCCAGGCCAGCGGCAGCACCGGCACGTCGGCGTCGGGGAACATGAAACGCAGGGGTGTCCAGATGCCGTGGTCAAGGCCACCGTCGGCCACTTGGTGCACGGGCAGACCAGCCTGTGTCAGCAATTCGCCCACCCGGCCGGCCAGGGCTGGCGCACCGGGCGCGTCGTAGCGCAGGGTGTAGAGCCTGGGGTCGAAGCCACCGAAGTCGTAGACCGCTTCGTGGCGTGGCGCGGCCATCAGCGCCGGTTCACGCGTCAGGCTGTGCGCCGACACCGCCAGGATCGCGCTCGGCACGCCCTGTCGCGCGCGCAGCGTGTCGCCCAGCCGTTGCATGAAAGCGCCAGCCGCACGCGGTTCGAGCGCCGTCATCGGCGAGCCGTGCGAGACAAAAAGAGGTGCGATGGTGTCCATGCCGTCATTGGAGCACCGGTGGGCGGCTCCGCCGTTCAATCCTGGCGCACGGTCAATTCAATCGCCGGCGCTGGGCTGATGCGGCTTGGGCTATGGTGCGGGACATGAACGCGTCCCGACCGCCCTCCATCTTCAGCCTGGCCTGGCGCCAGACCCGCCGCGACTTCCGTGCCGGTGAACTGCGCCTGCTGGCCGTGGCCGTGATGCTGGCCGTGGCCGCGCTGACGGCGGTGGGCTTTTTTGCCGACCGCCTGAACACCGGCCTGCAACGCGACGCGCGCCAGCTGATGGGCGGCGATGCCGTCGTCACCAGCGACCGGCCGGCACCCGCCGAGCTGGCGGCCAAGGCGCGGGAACTGGGCCTGCGGGTGTCCAGCAACGCCGACTTTCCGAGCATGGGACGTGCACCCGACAACAAGGGCGGCGCTTCGCGCCTGGTGTCGGTGAAGGCGGTGAGCGACACCTACCCGCTGCGTGGCCAGCTGCAGCTGCGCGATGCGCCGGGTGCGTCCGTGCAAAGCCGTGCCGCGGCGCCAGAGCCTGGCACGGTGTGGGTCGACCCGGGCCTGCTGGACGCGCTGCAGCTGCAGGTCGGAGACCCGCTGCTGCTGGGCGAAGCCACGCTGACCATCGCGCGCATCATCGTCGTCGAACCCGACCGCGGCGGGGGCTTCGCCGCCTTTTCACCGCGTGTGATGTTGTCGCAGGCCGACCTGCCGGCGACCGGGCTCATTCAGCCGGCCAGCCGTGTGAACCACGCGCTGGCGGTAGCCGCACCCGACGGCTGGTCGGCCAGTCGTGGCGATCAGGCGGTGCGCACCTTCGTCAGCTGGACCGAAGCGCAGATCAAGGCCGTGCCCATGCGCGGTGTGCGGGTGGCTTCGCTGGAAAGCGGCCGCCCCGAGATGCGCCAGGCCTTGGACCGTGGCGAAAAGTTCCTGAACCTGGTGGCCTTGCTGGCCGCGCTGCTGTCGGCCGTGGCCGTGGGCATCGCCGCGCGCGACTTCGCCCAGCGCCACCTGGACGACTGCGCCATGTTGCGTGTGCTGGGCCTGAGCCAGGGGCGCATTGCCGGCGCCTACGCGCTCGAGTTCGGCCTCGTGGGTGTGCTGGCCAGCGCGGCGGGTGTGTCCATTGGGCTGCTGGTGCACAACGTGTTTGTGTGGCTGCTGGCGGGCCTGGTGGGCGCGCAGTTGCCGGCCCCCAGTTTCTGGCCGGCGTTGTTCGGTCTGGGGGTGGGCCTGACACTGCTGATGGGCTTCGGCCTGCCACCAGTGCTGCAGCTGTCGCGTGTGCCGCCGCTGCGTGTCATCCGCCGCGACGTCGGTGGGCTGAAGGCCGGCTCGGTGGGTGTGCTGCTGGCCGGTGCCGGTGGATTCGTGGCGCTGTTGCTGGCGGTGTCGTCGGACTTCAAGCTGGGCCTGATTGCCGTGGGCGGTTTTGCGGTCGCGGTGGGGGTGTTTGCGCTGCTGTCGTGGCTGGCGGTGATGCTGCTCAAACGTGCCGTGCCCGAAAGCCGCGCACCGCGCTGGCTGGTGCTGGCCACGCGCCAGATCGCGGCGCGGCCGGCCTTTGCGGTGCTGCAGGTGAGCGCCTTGTCGGTGGGCCTGCTGGCCTTGGTGCTGCTCGTGTTGTTGCGCACCGACCTCATCAGCAGCTGGCGCCAGGCCACGCCGCCAGACGCACCCAACCGCTTTGTGATCAACCTGCAGCCCGACCAGGCCGATGCCTTCAAGCAGCGGCTGCTCGACGCTGGCGTGCAGCGCCACGACTGGTTCCCGATGATCCGCGGCCGCCTGGTGGCCATCAACGGCCAGCCGGTGCAGGCGCAGAACTACGCCGGCGAGCGGGCGGCGCGCCTGGCTGAGCGGGAGTTCAACCTGAGCCACAGTGCCCAGGCACCGGCTCACAACGACATCGTCGCCGGGCGTTGGGTGGCCGACGAAGCCGGCGGCCTGTCGGTCGAAGAAGGGCTGGCACAGGAGTTCGGCCTGAAGTTGGGCGACACGATGCGCTTCGACATCGCGGGCCAATTCCAGGAAGGCCGCATCACCAGCCTGCGCAAGGTGGACTGGGGCTCGATGCGCGTCAACTTCTTCGTGCTGTTTCCGCAAGGTGCGATGCCCGAGCTGCCGATCAGCTACATCAGCGCCTTCCGCGCGCCGCCTGCGGTGCCGGGTGCGCCCAGTTTCGACAACCAGCTCAGCCGCGACTTCCCGAACATCACCAACGTCGATGTGTCGGCCACGATGGCGCAGGTGCAGCGGGTGTTGGACCAGGTGATCCGCGCGGTCGAATTCCTGTTCGGCTTCACGCTGCTGGCCGGCCTGGTGGTGCTGTTCTCGGCCATCACCGCCACCCGCGAAGCACGTTCGCGTGAATTTGCCATCATGCGTGCGATGGGGGCCGGCGGCCGTTTGCTGGGGCAGGTGCAGCGTGCCGAACTGCTGGGCGTGGGTGCGCTGGCCGGGCTGCTGGCTTCCGTCGCGGCCGTGGCGGTGGGTATGCCTTCGAGTTCAGCTGGAACCCGTCACCCTGGGTGCCGCTGGTGGGCATGCTGACCGGTGCGCTGCTGGCCTTGGCCGCCGGCTGGTGGGGTCTGCGTGAAGTGCTGCGCCGGCCGGTGCTGGAGACGCTGCGGCGGGTGGGGGCGGTCTAGGTTTTCAGGTCGCGGTCGACGCCCCGATCTGGCAGCGGCAAGGGCCGCCGACCCTGCGGTTCACCGGTACACGCCACCACAAACGGCGGTCTCGCCCAGCTTCTCGCAATACACGAGCTTGGGCTCGATCCTTTTGCTCACCGGGTTGCTGAACTTGTAGGCCTGCCAAAAACCGGCCGGTTTGACCCTGGCCAGCGATACCCGTTCCTTGACGAAGTACTTGCCGTCGACGTCGGTCAGCTCGATCAGGTCACGGCCGATCTGCATCGGGTTGGCGCCGTGCGCCAGGCACCTGCCGTCCAGGCCGTAGACCACCAGGTAGAGATCACGGTCGATGAAGGGCCCCGACTTGTTGCTGACCGCGGCATAGCCGTCCTCGACGCCGTTGGCCTTGATGAAGGCCACGCCCTTTTTGACCATGGCCATGGCGTCGTCCTTGGACGCCTGGGTTTCCTTGGCCAGGGCCGGGCCGCCCAGGGTCAAGGCAAGGGCCAGTGACAGTGCCAAGCTGGCCAACTGCGAATGGGGGTGGGTCATGGATGTCTCCAGGCAAAGTGGGCTGTGAAGCCAAGGCAAGAGGCAACCCTTGGCAGCGCGGTGACTGCAAGCGATGTCGGCTGCGAGCCAGCGCTTGCGCAGTCGGTGATGCCCAGGTGCCCAGGTGCCCAGACCCGAAGCCCGGCGGGCGAAAAAAAAGCCCGCGAACGCGGGCTTCATTCTGGCTGGCACCGGCCGGGCATCAATCGTTGATCAGCCCCATGTCGGCACTGCTCATCAGGCCTTCGATGTCCATCAGGATCAGCATCCGTTCGGTCTCGTTTTCACCCTGGCCGGTCTTGGCGGTGCCGATGCCGGTGATGAAGTTGGCGTCGACCGACGAATTGAGTTCGGGCGCCGGCTTGATGTGGTCCTTGCCCAGCTCGAGCACGTCGGACACCGAGTCGACCACGGCACCCACGACACGGCCACGCACGTTCAGCACCACCACCACGGTGAAGGTGTTGTACTCGGCTGTTTCGCAACCCAGCTTCAGGCGCAGGTCGATGATGGGCACGATGACACCACGCAGGTTGACCACGCCCTTGATGAAGGCCGGTGCATTGGCAATGCGGGTGGGTTGTTCGTAGGAACGGATTTCCTGCACACGCAGGATGTCGATGCCGTATTCCTCGCCGCCCAGGCGGAAGGTCAGGAACTCACCGCCTTGCGCGGTGCGGCTGGCGGCGTTGCCGGCGGCAGCTGAGGCAACGGCGCGGGCGGCTTCATGGCGGGCCACCTGGGTGGCTTCGGCGATCATCTCCATGGGACTTCCTCGGGTGCTTGAAAGGGTGATGGGTTTTTATCGGCGGCAGCGGCGGTTTCTTTAGCCGCCGCTGCGGCGCCTCGGGACGGTCAGAAGGTTTCCCAGTCGGCGTCGTCAGGCTGGCCGCCGGCAGCCGTGGCGGGCTTGCTGGCGCTGGCGCTGGCGGTGGCAGCCGGCCGTGCCGGCGCCGCGGCGGGTGTGGCCGCTGCTGCTGCCTTGGCAGCCTTGGCCGGCTTGGCGCTGACCTGTTTGATCACGGCCTTGGCCAGGACCTTGGGCGGCGCGCTGGCCGTGTGGCCCATCGCCGGCCGGCTGTGTGCGGCCCGGGCTGCTGGCGCGGCGAGCGGTTCAGCCAGGGTTTGCGCCGACGACAGGCGGAAGGTGGCCACGACGGTGTTCAGGCGCTGCGCCTGGTCCTTCAGGCTTTCGGCGGCAGCGGCGGACTCTTCCACCAGCGCGGCGTTCTGCTGGGTCATGCGGTCCAGGTCGTTGACCGCGCCGCTGACCTGGCCGATGCCGGCACTCTGTTCGCTGGTCGCGGCCGTGATCTCGCCGATGATGTCGCTGACACGCTGCACATTGGTCACGATCTCGTCCATCGTGCTGCCGGCGTCGGCCACCAGGCGGCTGCCGGCGTCGACCCGTTCCACGCTGGCGCCGATGAGCGACTTGATCTCGCGTGCGGCGCCGGCGCTGCGTTGCGCCAGGCTGCGCACTTCGCTGGCCACGACCGCAAAACCGCGGCCCTGTTCACCGGCACGGGCCGCTTCGACGGCCGCGTTCAGCGCCAGGATGTTGGTCTGGAAGGCAATGCCGTCGATGGTGCCGATGATGTCGGCGATCTTCTTGCTGCTGTTGTTGATGTCCTGCATCGTCGACACGACCTGGGCCACCACTTCGCCACCGCGTTGAGCGGAACTCGATGCCGAGGCCGCCAGCTGGTTGGCCGTGCGTGCGCTGTCGGCCGTCTGGCCCACGGTGCCGGTGATCTGTTCCAGGCTGCTGGCAGCCTGCTGCAGATTGGACGCCGTCTGCTCGGTGCGGGTGGACAGGTCGAGGTTGCCGCTGGCGATCTGCACACTGGCGGTGCCGATGGATTCGCTGCTGCTGCGCACACGGGCCACGGTCTGCGCCAGTGTGTCCTGCATCGCTCCCAAAGAACGCAGCATGTCGGCCACTTCGTCACGGCCATGGGCCGCCACGGGCTGGGTCAGGTCGCCACCGGCGATGCGCTGGGTGGCCTCGATGCCCTGTTGCAGCGGGTGCACCACCGAGCGGGTGATCAGCCAGGCCGTGGCCACGGCCAGCACGGCCGCCAGCAGGCCGATGGTGACGATGATGATCTTGGCGCGTGCCACCTCGGCGACCACGTTTTCACTGCCTGCGGCAACCCGGCTCTGCTGGTAGGTGGCCAGGGTTTCGATGGCACCCACGTAAGCCTCTGCAGCCGGCACCATCTTGGCGGCCAACAGCGCCTGAGCCTGCGTGGTGTCGCCGGCCTTCAACTGTTCCAGCACGTCCTTGCGTGCATCCACGTAGACCTGGCGCCTGACGCCGATGGTGGCCAACAGTTCCTTGCCCTCGTCACTGTTCACCGCATCGGTCAGCTCTTTCTGCAGCTTCGAAATGCGGTCGGACGTGCCCTGCATCTGCGGCGCGAAGAAGTCGTTGACTTCCTTGTTGCCGCCGCTCTTGGCCACGGCCAGCGCACGGCTGGCGTTCAGGTGCACCATGCCGCGCCAGTCGTCGGCCGCGGCAGCACGCCGCTGCAGTTCCAGCAGGTGGGCATTTTCGTTGCTCAGGCCGTTGAGCCGGAAGATCGACACCGCGACGATGAGCGCCAGCAGCGCGACGACAAAGCCATAGCCGAGGGCCAGGCGAGGTCCGATTTTGAGTTGTTGCAGGTTCATGGATGTCTTTCTGGGGTCGTTCAGGCAATCAAGAAGAGGCGGGTGGTCGGTGCGATCGGCGGGCTGCGGCTCAGGTGGCCGGCTGTCCCGCCAGACGGAATGTGCCGACCACGCCCGTCAGGCGCTGGGCCTGTTCTCGCAGGCTTTCGGCGGCGGCCGCGCTCTGTTCCACGAGGGCGGCGTTCTGCTGGGTCATGCGGTCCAGGTCATTCACCGCACCATTGACCTGGCCGATGCCGCTGCTCTGTTCGCTGGCGGCGGCGCTGATCTCGCCGATGATGTCGCTGACACGCTGCACGCTGGCCACGATCTCGGTCATCGTGCTGCCGGCGTCGGCCACCAGCTTCGATCCCAGCTCGACGCGTTCGACGCTGGCGCCGATCAGCGTCTTGATCTCGCGTGCGGCTTCGGCGCTGCGTTGCGCCAGGCTGCGCACTTCGCTGGCCACCACCGCAAAGCCGCGGCCCTGTTCACCGGCACGGGCCGCTTCAACGGCCGCGTTCAGCGCCAGGATGTTGGTCTGGAAAGCGATGCTGTCGATGGTGCCGATGATGTCGGCGATGCGCTTGGACGAGCTGTTGATCTCGTCCATCGTGCTGACCACCTGTGCGACCACCGTGCCGCCGCGCTGCGCCACCTTGCTGGCCGATGCGGCCAGCTGGTTGGCGGTGCGCGCCGAATCGGCGGTCTGGCGGACGGTGCTGGTGAGCTGCACCATCGAGCTCGATGTCTGCTGCAGGCTGCCGGCGGTCTGCTCGGTGCGCTGGCTCAAGTCGGCATTGCCGCTGGCAATCTCCGTCGCCGCGGTGCCGATCGACTCGGCACTGCTGCGGACCTGGGCGATCGACGATTCGACCTGGCGCAAGGCGGTGAGCAACTTGTCGGCCGTGGCTGAACCCGCCGCTTCGTGCGCAGCCGAGAAGTCCACCGAGCCGTCGCTTCGCAGCAGACGATCGGCCACCGACGCCAGTTGCGACGCGGCGCTGAAGTCCGCCCGTGCCCGCATCGCCAGCCCCACCAGCAAGGCGGCTTCGGCCACGACGTAGGCGGCATGTTCGATCACACGGCCCAGACCGGGCTCGGTGAAACACACCGGGCCCCAGCCCCACTGCTGGAAGAAGTTGAAGCTGAGGTGGTGCACCGCGATGGCCGCGGCCGCTGCCACCACCGGCAACCAGTGGCGGTAGACCACGGTGCAGGCCAGGAAGGCAAAAACCGCGAAGTGCGCTTCGGCGCGACCCCGCGCGGCGTGGATCAGCAGGCCGACCATGGCCATGCCCAGCACCGGCAACAGAATCTGCGAGGCCATGCCGGCGCGTGACCACAGCGCCACCGCCACTGCGGCGGCCAGCAACAAGGCGCCCAGCAGCAACGGCAGCATCATGCCCGCGTTGAAGTGGCCGTAGGCCAGGGCCGCGAGCCAGACGGTGGCGGTGGCCGCAATCAAGAGTCTGTCATTGGACTGCATGGGAGGTTCCAGCAAAGGCTTCAGAGCCCTTGGGCCCGGGGTTTCGGCGCCAAAGGGGGCTTGGCATCAGGTCGCTGCCGTCAATTCGCTGCCGAGCTTGAAAGTGCCCACCACGCTGGCCAGGCGCTGTGCCTGCTGGCGCAGGCTTTCGGCGGCGGCCGTGCTTTCTTCCACCAGCGCAGCGTTTTGTTGGGTCATGCCGTCGAGATCGGTCACCGCCTTGTTGACCTGCCCGATGCCGCTGCTCTGTTCGCTGGCGGCAGCGCTGATCTCGCCGATGATGTCGCTGACACGCTGCACGCTGGCCACGATTTCGGTCATCGTGCTGCCGGCGTCGGCCACCAGCTTCGATCCCAGCTCGACCCGTTCGACGCTGGCGCCGATCAAGGTCTTGATCTCGCGTGCGGCTTCGGCGCTGCGTTGCGCCAGGCTGCGCACTTCGCTGGCCACGACCGCAAAGCCGCGGCCCTGTTCACCGGCACGCGCCGCCTCAACGGCCGCGTTCAGTGCCAGGATGTTGGTCTGGAAGGCGATGCCGTCGATGGTGCCGATGATGTCGGCGATGCGCTTGGACGAAATGTTGATCTCGTTCATGGTGCTGACCACCTGCGACACCACGCTGCCACCGCGCTGCGCGACATCGGCCGCGCTGTGGGCCAACTGGCTGGCCTGGCGAGCGGAATCGGCGCTTTGCTGCACCGTGCCGGTGAGCTGCGCCATCGAACTGGCTGTCTGCTGCAGGCTGCCCGCCGTCTGCTCGGTGCGTTGGCTCAGATCGACGTTGCCGCTGGCCACTTCGGCGCTGGCGGTGCGGATGTTCTCCGACGAGTCGTGCACCTGGCCCACCACCGAGCGCAGGCTGTCCTGCATGCGCAGCAAAGCCGCCAGCAGCATCGCGGCTTCATCCTTGCCTTGCACGTGGATGGGCCGCGACAGGTCGCCGCCGGCAATGGCTTCGGCCACACCCGCGGCGTAGGCGATGGGGCTGGTGATCGAATGTGAATTCACCAGCGTCAGCGGCACCACCACCAGCACCACCAGGCCCACTGTGCCGCCAAAGGCCAGCAGCACCGTCAGCATGGCCTGTTGAAAGTCAGCCTGCGTCTTGCGCGCTTCGACGCTGACGATGTCAGCGATCTTGTTCACCTTGGCCTCGACCTCGAGCATCTCTTCCTTGGCCTTGGCCAGCATCTTGTCGGCGACACGGGCGTTGTCGTAGCCGCCGTTCTGGATGTTGTTCAGCGTCGGTTCACTGCGCTTGGCGTAGTTGTCCATGTGCTGGATCGCTTCGCGCGCCAGCACGTTGTCGGGGTCGTCTTCGCCCTCGAGCAGGACGGCCAGCGTTGCCTTGGACTTGGCAATCTCCGCCGTCCAGGCATCGCGGTGCTTGAGCACCGAGACACCGTCCTCGTAGTCGATGACCATGTTCTTCTCGAGCACCCGCACGGCGGCCAGGTGCTGGCGGATGCTGGCGATGGTCTCGATCTCGTGGATCGAATGCGACATGAAGTCTTCATTCAGGCTCTTGATGCGCGTGCCGCCGAGCACACCCACCAGACCCACCAGGGCAAACATGGTCAGCACCATCGCGATGGCACCGTGCATCCGGGTGCGGATGGAAAAGCCGCGCATCAGCGACAGAAGGGCGTTCATGTGAGGGTCCCGGATTCAATGCAAGAAGAAGCAGCCGCGAGGCTCAATGCCGTGAGCGGCGAATCAGTGAACCGATGTCCAGGATCAGCGCCACCCGACCATCGCCCATGATCGTGGCGCCCGAGACGTCGTCCACCTTGCGGTAGTTGCTCTCCAGGTTCTTCACCACCACCTGCTGCTGGCCGAGCAGCTCGTCGACCAGCATTGCCACACGGCCCCCTTCGGCTTCGACGACGACCATGATGTTGCTGACGTGTTCGAAGTCGAATCGCGGCACCTGGAAAACCCGTTCCAGGTCGACCACCGGCATGTACTCGTCGCGCACTTCCACCACGCGGCCGGTGCCGCCGATGGTCTTGATCATGCCGGGCTGCACCTGGAAGGACTCGACCACGCTGGACAGCGGCAGGATGTAGCACTCTTCGCCCACACCCACGCTCATGCCGTCCATGATGGCCAGCGTCAGTGGCAGGCGCACTCGCACCGTCATGCCGTAGCCTTCTGCGCTGTCGATCTCGACGGTGCCACCCAGCGCCGTGATGTTCTTTTTCACCACGTCCATGCCAACACCGCGGCCCGACACGTCGGTGACCTGGTCGGCGGTGGAAAAGCCGGGCGCGAAGATCAGGCTGTAGACCTCGGTGTCGCTCATCGCGTCGGACACGTCCAGGCCACGTTCACGGGCCTTGGCCAGCAGCTTGCCGCGGTTCAGGCCCTTGCCGTCGTCACGCACCTCGATGACGATGCTGCCACCCTGGTGGCTGGCGATCAGCGTGATGGTGCCGTGTTCGGGCTTGCCCTTGGCCAGGCGCTCGGCCGGCATCTCGATGCCGTGGTCGCAACTGTTGCGCACCAGGTGGGTCAGCGGGTCGGTGATCTTTTCCACCAGGCCCTTGTCCAGTTCGGTGGCTTCACCCACCTGCACCAGCTCGACCTTCTTGGCCAGCTTGCCGGCCAGGTCACGCAGCATGCGCGGGAAGCGGTTGAAGACCAGCGACATCGGGATCATGCGGATGCCCATCACGGCTTCCTGCAGGTCACGGGTGTTGCGTTCCAGATCGGCCAGGCCGCTGGCCAGCTGCTGGTGCAGCGCGGTGTCCACGTCCTTGCTGTTCTGCGCCAGCATGGCCTGCGTGATGACGAGTTCGCCCACCAGGTTGATGAGCTGGTCGACCTTGTCCACGCTGACACGCAAGGTGCTGGACTCGGCAGCAGCGGCGGCCTTTTCCGGACGCGCGGCCACGGGCGCAGCCTTCGGTGCGGCCGGTGCGGCATCGGCCGAGACGGCGCTGTGTGTCGGTGCGGGCAGGCCTTCGGCCGGTGCGCCGGGTGCGTTGTCGAAAAAGCCGTATCCGGCATCGGCCGCCGTCTCGGGGGGCGCGCCCGGTGCACCGGCGTGGAAGCCGTACCCGTCGCCCAGCGGCGCCAGGCGGATGTGTTCTCGTGCGACGTGGAAACCGAACAGGTCGATCAGGTCGTTGTCGCTGGAGGTGGTGATGACCTTGAAGCGGCGCATGCCGTCGGCTTCGCGGCCGGCGTCCAGCGGCTCGATGGTGCCCAGGTTGGTGATTTCCTTGAAGAGGTCCACCAGGTTGTCGGCAGCGCTGGCGTCGGGCAGCGGGCCCACGGTCAGTTCCAGCGCGCGGGTGCCGTCGGGCGCGGCTGGGGCTGGCGCGGGCGCGGCAGCGCTGGCCTTGGCTGCCGAGGCCACGGGAACGGGCGGCTTGGCCGCTGGCACGTCACCACCGGCCACCAGCGCGCGGATGGCGTTCAGCAGGTCGGCGGTGTCGACGGCAGCGCCGCCATTGCCTTGGTGCCGGGCCAGCTGCGCCTTCAGCGCGTCGCCCGAATTCAGCAGCACATCCACCATCGGTGCCGTGGGTGTCAGTTCGTGGCGGCGCAGCTTGTCCAGCAGCGTTTCCATCTGGTGCGTCAGCTCGGCCACGTCACTGAAGCCGAAGGTGGCCGCGCCGCCCTTGACCGAGTGGGCGCAGCGGAAGATGGCGTTGAGCTCTTCGTCGTCGGCCTGCGTGATGTCCAGGCCCAGGAGCATCTGCTCCATCGTTTCCAGGTTCTCGGCAGCTTCTTCGAAGAAGACCTGGTAGAACTGGCTGAGGTCGATGCCGGCGGACAGATGCCCGCCGTCGTTTGTGGTTTCGCCCATCGGGTGGCTCCTGCTGTGTGCTGTGTGCGGGTGACTGAATCAGCGAATCACCTTGCCGATCACTTCCACCAACTTGGCGGGATCGAAGGGCTTCACCAGCCATCCGGTGGCACCCGCTGCACGTCCGGCCTGTTTCATCTGGTCGCTGCTCTCGGTGGTCAGGATCAGGATGGGTGTGCTCTTGAACTTGGGGTTTTCGCGCAGCTTCTTGGTCAGGCTGATGCCGTCCATGCGCGGCATGTTCTGGTCGGTCAGCACGAGGTTGAAGTCGCGGCTGTTGGCCTTTTCGAAAGCGTCCTGGCCGTCCACGGCCTCGACCACGTTGAAGCCAGCGTTTTTCAGCGTGAAAGAAACCATCTGGCGCATGGATGCGCTGTCGTCAACGGCAAGGATCGAGTGCATGGGGTTCTCTCCGGGGGGTCTTCAAGTGGGTGTGTCTGGGGGGTGGGCCGGGCGTGGCCTCAGAACAGTTCGACGCTGCCGGCGTCCATCTCGTCCTGGGTCACGGGGTTGGGCCTCAGTGGCCCCTCTTCGATGACGGCGACGCCGTCTTCGTCATCACCCATGGTCTGGCTGGCCAGGCGGTCGGCGCAGTTGCGCAGGCGCCGGGTGGTGTGGGCCACCAACTGCGAGGCCATGTCCTGGAACTGCATCGCGGTGATGGCACCGGCCAGGTGTTCCATGGCCTTGTGCAACTGCGGTTGCTGCACGTCGGGCGCCACCGCCGCGTCGTAACTCGCCGCTGGCACCATAGAAGTGGCCCATCAACGCGTCGCCAGCGTCGCTGAGCAAGCGCTGAAGGCGCTCGAGATCGTTGTGGGCCACCATCAGGTGGTCCTGCAGGTCCGCAGCCTCCAGCAGGGACATGCCACCGCTGTCGGGCGGTGCGGATTCTTCGAGTGCGAGCATCCGGTCTCCAGGGGTTCTTTGCGTTCGGTGGTGCGTCAATAGGGGGCGCGACACCGGTCCCAACGGTCTGGGGCCGCGTCATGCGCAACATGTCTTCCAGCGCATTTTCGGCAGCGGCCTGCCAAACATTGAGGAGAAGTTCGGCGCAAAGCCCCCGCTTTTCGCGTCTGCAGGCTGCGCCGGTGGCAGGCGCGGCCATTCGAGACGCCAGCCTTTGCGATACTGGCCTGCATGAAGGGACCTGCCCCCGCTGGCCAGCGCGCGATCCGGCTGCTGCACCTGGAAGACTCCGAGCTGGACCACGCCCTGGTCCTGGCGCACCTGCGCCGGGGCGGGCTGCAGGTGCAGGAAGTGCGCATCGAGTCGCGCGCCGAGTTCGAAGCGGCGTTGTCATCGAGCTGGGACCTGGTGATCTCGGACTACCACCTGCCTGGCTTTTCGGGCCTGGAAGCGCTGCAGATGCTGCGTCAGCGCGAAGCCGACGGTGCCGCGCCGGTGCCTTTCATCCTGGTGTCGGGCCAGATCGGCGAAGACACCGCGGTCGAGGCCATGCGCAACGGCGCCGCCGACTACCTGCTGAAGAACCACCTCTCGCGCCTGGCCGTGGCGGCAGAACACGCGATGGCCGCCAGCGACACCCTGCGCGCCCGCATCCGCGCCGACCGCGAACTGCAGGCGAGCCGCCGGCGCCTGTCGGAACTGGCGCAGCACCTGCAGACCAGCGTCGAGGCCGAGCGCCATGCCATCGCGCGCGAGATCCACGACGACGTGGGCGGCTCCTTGACGGCGCTGAAATTCGAGCTGGACTGGATCCGCCGCCATGCCGCCACGCCCGACGTGCAGCAGCGGGCGGTGTCGGCGCTGGAAACGGTGTCGCATGCCATCGAGGCCAGCCAGCGCATCATGCAGAACCTGCGCCCGGCCATTCTTGAACAGGGGCTGGTGGCGGCATTGCAGTGGATGACCATCAGCTTCGAAAAGCGCACCGGCATCCTGTGCGAGCTGCGCACCACCGAAGGCCGTGCACCCGAAGGCCTGCAACTGCCGTCGGGTGTGCCGCTGGTGGCCTACCGCACGGCGCAAGAGGCGTTGACCAATGTGAGCAAACATGCCCAGGCCACGCGCGTGGTGGTGGACCTGTCGCTCACCGGCGGTGTGCTGTCGCTCGAAGTCAGCGACAACGGCCGCGGGCTGGGCCAGGCCGACCTTTCCAAGGCCCGCAGCTTTGGCATCCGCGGCCTGCACGAACGGGCTTCCACCGTCGGCGGCTGGGTCGACCTGAGCAGCGGCGCGGCCGGCACCTCGCTGATCCTGTCGGTGCCGTTGCAAGACCCCGGCGGCAGCGGCGACACCGTGCACGGTGGCCTGCCCGACGACCCCGAAACCGCAGAATGGACCACCCATTGAGCCTTGACCGATCGAGCTGTGACCCATTGACTTGCGAACCCATCACCCGCGACCGACAAGCCCCATGATCGACGTCATCCTCTGCGACGACCACGCACTGATCCGCCGCGGCATCCGCGACACGCTGTCCGACGCACCCGACATCCGCGTCATCGGTGAAGCCGGTGACTACGGCGAGCTGCGCACGCTGTTCCGCACCCACACCGCACCGGGCAGCGGCCGCAGCACGCCCTGCGACGTGCTGGTGCTGGACATCAACCTGCCCGGCCGCAGCGGCCTGGACGTGCTGCACGCGCTGAAGGACGAAGGCTCGCCGGTGAAGGTGCTGGTGGTCAGCATGTACCCGGAAGACCAGTACGCGATCCGCGCGCTGCGTGCCGGTGCCTACGGCTACGTCAACAAGGGCGGCGACCCGCAGCTCATCGTGCAGGCCGTGCGCACGGTGTCGCAAGGGCGCAAGTACGTCACGCCCGAGATCGCCCAGATGCTGGTCGAAAGCCTGACCGCACCCAGCACCGAACTGGCCCACAACAAGCTGAGCGACCGCGAACTGCAGACGCTGGTGATGATTGCCTCGGGCAAGCGCCTGTCGGACATCGCTGCGGAGCTGACGCTGAGCGCCAAGACGGTGTCGGTGTACCGCGGCCGGGTGCTGGAGAAGCTGCAGCTGAGCAACAACGCCGAACTGACGGTGTACGCGATCCGCAACGGCTTGGTTGGTCAATAGGGCGCGGCCCGGGGGCTTCGCCGCGACATGCCAGTGCCGTCGGTCCCGCTGGACGACCCCGTGGCCATCCGCCAGGCGGGCCGCGACCTGCTGTCGCTGGCGCTGCTGGACGCCCGCAACCACCTGCTGACGCGGCTGGCCCATGATGAATCGGCGCCTGCCCTGCGCCTGGCACTGCGGACCACCTGGTACCAGGAACATTGGATCAACTGCCACGTGCAACGGGGCCGAGGTGAAGCCTGCGACCCGGCGGGTGTGCGACTGGCGGGTCTGGAGCCGGCGCTGGCCGACTGGCTGCTGCCCCAGGGTGCGCTGGGCCCACCTTCGCCCGAAGCCGTGCGCGAGCTGCTGTCGAACACGCTGGAAGTGACGCTGGACCTGCTGACGGGCACACCCGAAGACGATGCCTCGCTGCATTTCTACCGCCAGAGCCTGCTGCACGAAGACCGGCTGTGCGAAACGCTGGACGAACGCCGCCGTGCCGGTCCGCCACCTGCACGTGCGCAGCGCGATGCGCTGTGGCTGCCGTCGCAGCGCTGGCACCTGGGCACTCCACCGGGCACGACCGGCCTGGTGCCCGCCCATGAACGCGGTCGGCAGGAGGTGATGCTGCCGGAATTCGAGATCGACGCGCAGCCGGTCAACTGGTCGCAGTTCGTTGAATTTGCCGACGACGGCGGCTACGACCGAGCCGAATGGTGGTCGCCGGCCGGCTGGGCCTGGGTGCAGGCCGTTCACCGGCGAGCGCCTGCCCATGTCGAACAGTTGCGCGGTGCCGTGCTGGTGCAGCGGGGTTTGCACGGCGGCGCCGGCCTGCAACGTGCCGCGCCCGGCCAGGCGGCCATGCACCTGAGCCGCCACGAAGCGCAGGCCTGGTGCAACTGGGCCGGCCGCCGCCTGCCCACCGAAGCCGAATGGGAACTGGCCGCCAGCACCTGCAGCAGCCGTGGCTTCGTCTGGGGCGACGTGTTCGAGTGGGTTGCCGGCAGCGCACGCGGGTGGCCGGGTGCACCGCCGCCGGCCCCAGGTGCGCTGGACGTCTTGCCGGCCAGCGACGACGTGGCCTTCGGCGTGCTGCGCGGCGGCTCTTTTGCCACCCGACCGCGTTGGCGCCACCCCAGGGCCCGGCGTTTTGCGCCGGTCACCAGCGATCACTTATTCTGCGGCTTCAGAAGTTGCGCCCTTTGACCCGAGACCCTTCCATGCCCCAACTGACTTTCACGCTCAACGGCCAGGCCGTGAGCACACCCGCCGAACCCGCTACCCTGCTGGTGGACCTGTTGCGTGGCCCGCTGGGCCTGACCGGCACCCACCAGGGTTGCGACACGGCGCAGTGCGGCTGCTGCACCGTGCTGGTGGACGGTGACAGCATCAAGGCCTGCAGCGTGCTGGCGGTGCAGGTGCAGGGCCGCTCGGTGACCACGGTCGAAGGCCTGAAGACGCTGCCCGGTGTGCCCGCCGGCAGCCTGCACCCGGTGCAGGAAGCCTTCATCCACTGCCACGGCCTGCAATGCGGCTTCTGCACGCCCGGCATGATGATGACGGCCACCTGCCTGCTGCAGCACAACCCCCGGCCCAGCGAAGCGCAGATCGTGCAGGCGCTGGAGGGCAACCTGTGCCGCTGCACGGGTTACGTCAACATCGTGGCCGCAGTGAAGCAGGCGGCCGACGCGATGGCCGGGGGTGCGAAATGAGCGCCACCCCCGAGACCCAGCGCTTCGGCAGCGGCGCTGCGGTGCGCCGCGTCGAAGACCCGGCGCTGGTGCGTGGCGAAGGCCGCTTCACCGACGACGTCACGCTGCCCGGCCAGACCTGGCTGGCCTTCATGCGCAGCGACCGTGCGCATGCCCGCATCCTGTCCATCGACACCAGTGGCGCCTTGGCGGTGCCGGGTGTGAAGGCGGTGTTCACCGGTGCCGACCTGGTGGCCGCGGGTGTCAAGCCCATCGCGGTGATGCCGGTCTTCAAGCGCCCCGATGGCCAACCGCTGGCCACGCCGCCCCGGCGCGCGCTGGCCCACGAATTCGTGCGCTTCGTCGGTGAAGCCGTGGTGGCCGTGGTGGCCGATTCGCGCGAGGCCGCCCGGGCCGGTGCCAATGCGGTGTTCGTCGACTACGAAGAGCTGCCCGCGGTGGCCGATGTGATGCGCGCCACCGAAGCCGGCGCGCCGGCGGTGTGGCCGGCGGCGCCCGACAACGTCTGCGCCGAATCGCGCCACGGCGACGCCGCCGGCTGCGACGCGGCCTTCGCGACGGCCGCGCACCGCGTGGCGCTGGACCTCGTCAACCAGCGCGTGGCGCCGGTCAGCATGGAGCCGCGCAGCGTGCTGGCCTACATCGACGCCGACTCGGGCAGTGAACGCCTGACGCTGCGCATGAGCAGCCAGATGCCCAGCGGTGTGCGCACCTCGCTGGTCGACACCATCCCGGGTCGCACGCCCGAGAACGTGCGCGTGCTGGTGGGCGACGTGGGTGGCGGCTTCGGCATGAAAACCGGTATCTACCCGGAAGACATCGTGCTGGCCTGGGCGGCGCTGCAACTCAAGCGCCCGGTGAAGTGGCAGGCCGAACGGGTCGAAGACTTCCTGTCTGCGGTTCACGGCCGCAGCCAGGTGAGCCACGCTGAACTGGCGCTGGACGCCCAGGGCCAGGTGCTGGCATTGCGGGTGCGCACGCTGGCCGGTGTGGGCGCCTACCCGAGCACGACCTCGGTGTTGATTCCGCTGCTCATCGGGCCCTGGGTCATCACCAGCATCTACCACGTGCCGGTGATCAGCCTGCAGCTCACGGCCATCCTGACGAACAACCCGCCCACCGGCGCCTACCGCGGTGCAGGCCGGCCCGAGTCCATCTACATCATCGAGCGCCTGATGGACGCCGCCGCGCGCGAGATGGGCCTGGACGGCGCCGAGTTGCGCCGCCGCAACATGGTGCGGCCCGAGCAGATGCCCTACACCAACCCGATGGCGCAGGTGTACGACAGCGGCAACTTCCGCCAGATGCTGGACCAGGGCCTGGCCCTGGCCGAGTGGAACGGCTTCGAAACACGCCGTGCGGCATCTCAGGCCAAGGGCCTGCTGCGCGGCCGCGGCATCGCCACCTTCCTGGAATGGACCGGCGGCAATGCGCTGGAAGAAACCGCCACCGTGACCGTCACCGCCGACGGCTTCATCGAACTCACCAGCGCCACCATGGCCATGGGCCAGGGCATCGCCACCAGCTACGTGCAGCTGGCACACGATGTGTTCGGCGTGCCCTTGGACCGCATCCGCGTGCTGCAGGGCGACACCGACCGGGCCAACGGCTTTGGCAGCGCCGGCAGCCGGTCTCTCTTCACCGGCGGCTCGGCCGTGCAGGTGGCTTCGCAGCGCACGGTGGACGAGGGCAAGAAGCTGGCCGGCGACGCGTTGGAAGCACCGGCGGCCGACATCGAATACGCCGCCGGCCGTTTCACCGTGGCCGGCACCGACCTGGGCATCGGCCTGTTCGAACTGGCGCAGCGCCAGGGCGGCGGCCAGCTGGTGGTCAGTGCGCTGGCCAAGGCCGGCGCGCCCAGCTGGCCCAATGCCTGCCACGTGGCCGAGGTCGAGATCGACCCCGACACCGGCGAAGTGCAGGTGGTGGCCTACGCCAGCGTCAACGACATCGGCCGCATCGTCAGCCCGACCATCGTCAAGGGCCAGGTCGAAGGGGGGGCCGTGCAGGGCATCGGTCAGGCGTTGTGCGAGCAGATCGTCTACGACCGCGACACCGCGCAGCTGCTGTCGGCCAGCTTCATGGATTACGCCATGCCGCGTGTCGACGGTTTCCGCCACTTCAAGACGGCCTTCGACGAAAGTGTGCCCTGCCTGACCAACACCCTGGGTGCCAAGGGCGTGGGTGAGCTGGGCACCATCGGCGCCACGCCGGCGGTGGTGAATGCGGTGGTCGACGCACTGGCCCGCAGCGGTCTGGGCCGCCGGGCGGAACAGGTGCAGATGCCGCTGACGGCCGAGGTGGTGTGGCGTGCGCTGCACGGCGACTTGCCGGCGCCGCTGCAGCTGCGGCCTTGAATCACCGCATCAGTTTTTGCTGTCGGGCGTGACCAGCTCGGGTGGCTGCGTGGCCACCCAGCCGCGTTCGGTGGACTCGAACTCTTCCTGCGTGGTTTCGCTGACCTCGACATCGACATCGACCAGGGCCGACCCGCGCTGCGACACACGGTCTTCCCGCACGTCGGCGGCGGCCTGCAGCACACGCAGGCGTTCGATGAAGTCGCTCATGCGGCGCGAGGCTTCGTCGCTGGCCAGCATCTGCGCCTGCACCAGCGCTTTGCCCAGCAGCTTGCTGGACAGCGCCTGCACGCCGTTCCAGCCGCGCTTGAGCAGGGTGTCGTGCACGGCCACCAGGTGGCGCATGACGGCGGCGGTGTGCTGGTTTTCATGGTCCAGCAGACGTGCGCGCAGTTCGGCGCACAGGCGGGCCACGGCTTCGGCTTCCACCACCTCGGGCGGGCGCCGGCGCTCGACCAGCGTCAGGTGCAGCTGGCCGCCGCGTTTTTCCAGGCCCAGCGGCCGGCCCAGCAGGCCCTGCACCCAGCGCACCGACCCGGGTGTGCCGCGTGGGGCACGGCGTTCGCGCAGGGGCTTGCGCTGGGCGGGCTTGGGTTCTGGGGACTTGCTGGACATGGGGAGCACCCTCCGACAACACAGACGCTGGAGCTGTGCTTATCGGCAGGTGCACGGGCCCGCTTGAGCCACTGCGGCAGGTCGTTAGCACTGGCGGGTTGTTCCCGACAAGCGCCTTCTGCTTCAGGAGTTGGCGCGCACTTCCTCGATCGTCGTCACACCAGCCAGCACTTTCTCGATGCCGTCCTGCCGCAGCGTGCGCATGCCGTCGCCCAGCGCGTGGCGCTGCAATTCATCGGCGCGTTTGCCGGTCTGGATGCAGTGGCGCAGGCCACGCGTGACCATCATCAGTTCGTGGATGCCGGCGCGGCCGCGGAAGCCGGTGCCGCTGCAGTGTTCGCAGCCCACGCCCTTGTACAGCGTCAGGCGGCCTTCGGTGCCGAAGCGGCGGCGCCAGTCGGCCAGCACCTCGCTGGCGTCGGGTGGGTTGTCCACTTCGTCCATCACGTGCATGTGGTCGTGCAGCAGTTCTTCCTCTTCTTCGGGCGTGGCCACGCTGGCCACGCGGCATTGCGTGCACAGCCGGCGCACCAGGCGCTGCGCCAGCACGCCCAACAAGGCATCGGCGAAGTTGAAGGGGTCCATGCCCATGTCCAGCAGCCGCGTGATGGTCTCGGGCGCACTGTTGGTGTGCAAAGTGCTGAGCAGCAGGTGGCCGGTCAGGCTGGCTTCGATGGCCACCTGCGCGGTTTCGTGGTCGCGGATTTCACCGACCATGATGACGTCCGGGTCGGCGCGCAGGAAAGCCCGCAGCGCCTTCGCAAAAGTCCACTCGATGCGCGGGTTCACCTGCACCTGGCGCAGGCCGGCCTGGGTGATTTCCACCGGGTCTTCGGCGGTCCAGATCTTGCGCTCGGGCGTGTTGATGCTGCCCATCAGCGAATGCAGCGTCGTGGTCTTGCCGCTGCCGGTGGGGCCCACACACAGCAGCATGCCGTAGGGGCGCGCGGCGGCAGTCTGCAGCCTTTCCAGGTTGGCCGGGCTCATGCCCAGGTTTTCCAGCGGAATGGGCTTGCTGGACTGCAGAAGGCGCAGCACCGCGTCTTCCAGGTTGCCGGCCGTGGGAATGGTGGCCACGCGCAGTTCGAGCTTCACGCCCTGCACGAACTTGTTGAAGTTGATCTTGCCGTCCTGCGGCTTGCGGCGTTCGCTGATGTCCAGGTCGCACATGATCTTGATGCGCGCGATCAGGGCACTGCGGTAGCTGGGCGGCAGTTCCAGGTAGGGCCGCATCTGGCCGTCCTTGCGGAAGCGGATGCGCACCTTCTCCTTGCCGGCGGGACATTCGACATGGATGTCCGACACACCCTGCGCGTGGGCTTCCAGGATCATGCTGTTGATCAGCCGCACCAGCGAGTTGTCGCTTTGTTCGATCGGCGTGCTGTCGTCTTCATCGCCGCGCGAGTCCACCTTTTCCATGGTGGCCAGCAGCTTGCTGGCGTCGCCGGGTTCAAACTCGACCGGGCGGCCGGGGTCGTCGGGCGGGCGCAGCGAAGGGTTGAAAGCGCCCAGCTTTTCATAGGCGCGGTCGATGGCGCCCATCAACACGCCCGCACGCACCAGCACCGGCACCACCTTGCACTGCGAGGCAAACTCCACCTCGTCCAGGTTGGTGCGGTCTGACGGGTCTTCCACCGCCACCACCAGTCGGCCGGCGCGCATCATCAGCGGCAGTGCCTGGCTGCGGCCGGCCACCGCGTAGGGCAGTCTCGACAGCGCATCCACGTCGGCGGGAAAGTGCAGCACGTCCACCAGCGGGTAGCCCATCTTGCGGGCCAGCGCGGTCTGCAGGTCGGCGCGCGTGACCATGCCGTTGCGCACCAGCAGTTCACCCAGCGGCACCGTGCGGTCCAGGCGCTGTTGCACCAGGGCGTCTTCGAGCTGGGCTTCGGTGATGTAGCCCAGCGCCGTCAGCGCTTCGCCGATGCGCACCATCGGCATGCGGGCTTGCTGTTCGATGGCTTCGTCCAGCTCCTCGGGCGAGATGATCTGCCGCACGACCAGCATGTCACCCAGCCTGCGGCTGCGCAGTTCCTGCTGCTCTGCCAATGCCAGGCGGATCTGTTCCGGCGACGCCGAGTTCTGTTCCACCAGCGCGTCGCCCAGCCGCATGCCGACATGGGCGTCGCGGTAGGCCGCGCGCGGCACGAACCAGCGTCGCAGCGTGCCCTTGTCGTCCAGCGGTTCGAAAATGAACAGACCCCAGGGCTCTTCGACGTGGCCCGACGTCTGGCCTTCCCAGACCGTGTCGTCGTTGAAGACCACCTTGAAGGGCAGGCTGGGTGTGCCCAGGCTCAGATCGCCTACCGTGTCGCTCAGCGTCAGTGCGTTCAGCGGGTCGGCCAGGCACAGGCGGCGGAACTGATCGGTGCGCAGCAGCAGCGGCCGGCGCTGGTTGTGCAGCGTCAGGTGCAGCACACCCTGCCCGGGTGCAAACAGCACCAGGCGCCCCTTCATCGCATGACCGTTCAGGCCTTCGACCGCGCAGGTGGGCGGCGTGGCCGGTGCGCTGGGGGCGGGGTAACCCGCCAATGTGGGTGTCGGCCACGCAAACGCCGCCTCGTCGGCGGGCATCAGTTGCAGCGGTGGCAGTGACAGGTCGGACATCGCGGTTCCTCATGGGCCCGGAACGGGCCGGGCCGTGCTCGCCCCGACGACTTTGGGCGCGCATGAGGCGATGCTAGGCAGCCGGCTGCCGGGCAAGGCCAGGAACAGTGAGGTGTTCGGCGGTCAGTTGCGCATTTGCTGCGGCAGGAAGGTGACGATCTGCGGGAAAAGGTAGATCAGCGCCACGGCCACGATCATCAGCAAGAAAAAGGGCAGCGTGACCTTGGCGATCCAGCCGATCTCGCGCCCGGTCATGCCCTGCAGCACAAAGAGGTTGAAGCCCACCGGCGGCGTGATCTGCGCCATCTCGACCACCAGCACCACGAAGATGCCGAACCACAGCGGGTCGATGCCGGCTTTCTGGATGGTCGGCAGGATCACGCCCATCGTCAGCACCACCATGCTGATGCCATCGAGAAAACAGCCCAGCAAGATGTAGAAGAGCATCAGCGCCAGCAGCAATTGCCACTGCGACAGCCCGAGCGTGGCGATCCACTCGGCCAGGTGGCGCGGCAGACCGATGTAGCCCATGGCCAAGGTCAGGAAGGCCGCGCCGGCCAGGATCAAAGCGATCATGCAGTACAGGCGCACGCCGCCCAGCAGGCTGTCGCGGAAGGTTGGCCAGTTCAGCGAGCCTTGTGCGGCGCTGATCGCCAGCGCGCCCAGCACACCGAGCGCAGCCGCTTCGGTGGCTGTGGCGATGCCGGCGTAGATGCTGCCCAGCACGGCGCCGATCAGCAGCACCACCGGGATCAGGTAGCGGCTTTCGCGCAGCTTGTGGCCCAGGCTCATGGGCGGGTCGGCCGGAGGCACCTGATCGGGGTGGCGCAGCGCCCAGAAGGCCAGGTAACCCGAAAACAGCACACCCAGCAGCAAGCCCGGCAGCACGCCGGCCACGAAGAGCTGGGCAATCGACACCTCGGCACTGACACCGTAGACGATCATGATGATCGATGGCGGAATCAGGAGCCCCAGCGTGCCAGCGCCGGCCAGTGAGCCGATGCTGATGCCGTCGGGGTAACCGCGCCGGGCCAGTTCAGGCAGGCTCATCTTGCCGATGGTGGCGCAGGTGGCGGCGCTGCTGCCCGAGACCGCCGCGAAAATCGTGCAACCGACCACGTTGACGTGCAGCAGTCGCCCCGGCAGTGCCTGCATCCACGGCGCCAGGCCGCGGAACATGTCTTGTGAAAGCCGTGTGCGGAACAGGATCTCGCCCATCCACACAAAAAGCGGCAGCGCGGTCAGTGTCCAGCTGCTGGAACTGCCCCAGATGGTGACGGCCATCGCGTCGCCGGCCGGCCGGCTGCTGAAGAGCTGCATGCCGATCCAGGCCACACCCGACAGCGTGAGCCCGACCCAGACGCCGCTGCCCAGGATGACAAACAGCGTGGCGATGAGCAGGAAGGTGATGCCGAGATCGCTCATTCGGTGCTGCTCTCGCCTGGCTCACTCATTGCGTGCCGCCGCGTCGCCCGTCCGCCGCTCGCCCCGCAGTTCGAGCACCAGCTCGTCGATGAAGGCAATCGCCAGGATGGCCGTGCCGATGGCCATGCCGAGTTGCGGAATCCACAAGGGCGTGGCGTCGTTGCCGGTGGAGATGTCGTGAAAGGCATGCGACTGCCACACCAGCCTTGCGCTGTAGAAGGCGCTCAGCAGCGCAAGCGCCGAGGCGGCGGCCAGTGCCCAGATCTCGAAGCCCCGTCGCACGCTGCCCTTCAGGTAGGTCAACACCAGCGTGACGCGGATGTGTTCGCCCTTTTTCAGCGTGTGCGCCAGCGCCAGAAAGCCCGCGCCGGCCATCAGGTAACCGGCATAGGCGTCGGTGCCGGGCACGTGGAAATGCAGCAAGCGGCTGACGATGGACAGCAGCACCATCAGCAGCAAGCCCACCATGAAGAGCGCCGCCAACCAGGCGGCCCCGTTGTACAGGGCGTCCAGCAGGCGGCGCATGGTGGGCTCGACTGGGGAGGTGCGTTTACTTGACGAAGGCGTCGACCAGCGCCTTGCCTTCGGGGCCGGCCTTTTCAAGCCATTCCTTCAGCAGCGTGTCGCCCACCTTGGCCATGTCGGCCTTCAGCTGCGGGCTGGGCGGCAGGATGGCCATGCCACCGGCCTTCAGCTTGTCCAGCGTTTCGCCGTTGGCCTTTTGGCTGGCGGCCCAGCCGCGCTTTTCGGCGTCGGCACCGGCCTTCATCAGCGCGTCTTGTGTCGGCTTGTCCAGCGCCTTGAAAGCGGCCGTGTTCACCAGCACCGCGTTTTTGGGCAGCCAGGCCTGGGTGTCGTACCAGTACTTGACGTGTTCGTGCAGCTTGGCGTCCCAGCCGGTGCTGCCGCTGGACATCATGCTTTCGGCCACGCCGGTGGCAAAAGCCTGGCTCACTTCGGCAGCCTGCACGGTGACGGGCTGCGCGCCCACCAGTTCGGCGATGCGGCTGGTGGCCGGGCTTTAGGCGCGCCACTTGATGCCCTTCAGGTCGGCCGCGCTGGCCAGCGGGCGCTTGCTGTAGATGCCCTGGGGCGGCCACGGCACCGCGTACAGCACCATCATGCCCTGCTCGGCCAGCTTCTTTTCCAGCATCGGCTTTTGCACCTGCCACAGCTTGGCGGCCTTGTCCCAGCTGTCGGCCAGGAAGGGCAGGCCGTCGGCACCGAAGATCTGCCATTCGTTCTGGAAGTTGACCAGCAGCACTTCGCCGATCTGCGCCTGGCCACCCTGCACGGCGCGCTTGATCTCCGGCGCCTTGAACAGCGAAGCACCCGGGTGCACGGTGATCTTCAGCTTGCCGGCGGTGGCCTTGTCGACGTCGGCGGCAAACTCGGCCAGGTTCACGCTGTGGAAGTTGCCGGCGGGGTAGGCGGCGGGCAGGTCCCACTTGGTCTGGGCTTGTGCAGAGGCAGCCACCAGCAGCGCGGCTGCGGTGAGGAGCGTGGGCAGCAGTTTCATCGGCTCTCCTGAGATCGGTTGAATGAAGAAGTGGCAAGCATGAGGCGTGCCGGGCGGCGCGTGAAGGGCAGGCGGCTCGGGGTTTGCATCAGGTGGATTGAAGTCTAGAGACGATGTCGATAAAGTGTCAACGTTTCTTCGACGATCTGGTGAAAACACCGATGCCACGCAAAACACGAAACGCCGCTGCCGAACCCGTCGCCCCTGCCACGACAAAAAAGGCACCCCGTGCGGTGGCCGGCCGCGCCGGTGGCATCGTGTCGTCATCGCACCTGGTGTCGCCGCGCAGCGTGGAGCTGTCGGAATTCGAGTTCGGCCTCATCGTGGCCTGGAACGCCTTTTCGCGCTGGGCCGTGCGATGCATGGCGGCGGCCGGCTGCCCCGACCTGACCATCACCGACGTGCTGCTGATGCACCACATCAACCACCGCGCCCGCAACAAGAAGCTGGCCGACATCTGCTTCGTGCTGAACTACGAAGACACGCACGTGGTGGCCTACTCGCTGAAGAAGCTGGTGGCCGCCGGCCTGGCGCGGGCCGACAAACAGGGCAAGGAAGTGTTCTACAGCCCCACCGAGGCCGGCGAGGCTTTCGTGGCGCAGTACCGCAGCGTGCGCGAGGACTGCCTGATCCGCAGCCTGGACACCGAACTGAACGCCGACATCGGCGAACTGGCGCGGCTGCTTCGCAGCATGAGCGGCATGTACGACCAGGCGGCCCGTGCGGCGACCTCCTTGTGATGGCATGACGGCATTCCTCGGCTTGCTGATGCTGGACACCTGTTTCCCGCGTGTGCCGGGTGACGCTGGGCGGCCCGACAGTTATGCGATGCCGGTTCGGGCCGTCGTGGTGACGGGCGCGTCGCCGCAGCGTGTGGTGCGCGAAGGCGACGCGGTCCTGTTGCAGCCCTTCATCGACGCAGCACGTGCCTTGGTTTCTCAAGGTGCTGCCGCCATCACCACCAGTTGCGGCTTCCTGGTGCAGCACCAGGCCGCGCTGCAGGCGGCGGTGACGGTGCCGGTGTGGACGTCCGCGCTGCTGAAGCTGCCGGAACTGCAGCAGGCCGGTGTCGTGACCGTCGATGCGGCATCGCTGACGGCCCTTCACCTGCAGGCCGCCGGCGCTGCGCCCGACACTCCCGTGGCAGGCTTGGCCCCAGGCTGCCTTCTGCAGCGCACCTTGCTCGACAACCTGCCCGAGCTGCATGTCGCGCAGGCCGAACAGGACGTGCTGGAAGCCGCCACCCGCCTGGTGCATCAACACCCCGCCGTCCAGCATCTGGTGCTGGAATGCACCAACATGCCCCCTTATGCCGACGCGGTGGCCAAAGCCACCGGCCGGCCGGTCCACCACCTCTTGACGCTCGTGCACGAGCGATGGAAGACGCTATGAACACGTTACCCCGCTGGCAGTTCTGGATCGACCGTGGTGGCACCTTCACCGACATCGTGGGCCGCACACCGGCCGGTGAACTGCAGACGCTGAAACTGCTGAGCGAAAACCCCGAGCAGTACGCCGACGCCGCCGTCGAAGGCATCCGCCGGCTGCTGGGCCTGCAAGCCGGCCAGCCCATTTCGCCAGAACAGGTGGACTGCGTGAAGATGGGCACCACGGTGGCCACCAACGCGCTGCTCGAACGCAAAGGCGACCGCACGCTGCTGGTCACGACCCAGGGTTTCCGCGACGCGCTGCGCATCGCTTACCAGGCGCGGCCGCGGCTGTTCGACCGCCACATCGTCTTGCCCGAGTTGTTGTACGAACGGGTCATCGAAGCGCAGGAACGTGTCGGCGCGCACGGCGAGATGCTGCAGCCGCTGGACCTGGCGCACCTGCGCGAACGCCTGTGGGCCGCCTTCGACGCCGGCATCCGCGCCGTGGCCATCGTCTTCATGCACGGCTACCGCTACACCGCGCACGAACAGGCGGCCGCCGCGCTGGCCCGCGAGATCGGTTTCACGCAAGTCAGTGCCAGCCACGAGGTGAGCCCGCTGATGAAGCTGGTGTCGCGTGGCGACACCACCGTCGTGGACGCCTACCTGTCACCCATCCTGCGACGTTATGTCGAACAGGTGGCGGCGCAGATGCCGGGTGTGCGGCTGTTCTTCATGCAGAGCAGCGGCGGCCTGACCGAAGCGCACCACTTCCAGGGCAAGGACGCCATCCTGTCGGGCCCGGCCGGCGGCATCGTGGGCATGGTGCGCACGGCGGTGGCAGCCGGCCATCACAAGGTCATCGGCTTCGACATGGGCGGCACCAGCACCGACGTGAGCCATTACGCCGGCGCCTTCGAGCGCGCCTTCGAAACGCAAGTGGCCGGTGTGCGCATGCGCGCGCCGATGATGAGCATCCACACCGTGGCGGCCGGCGGCGGCAGCATCCTGGCCTTCGACGGCGCGAGGCTGCGCGTGGGGCCGGAAAGCGCCGGCGCCAACCCCGGGCCGGCCAGCTACCGCCGGGGCGGGCCCTTGGCCACCACCGACGCCAATGTGCTGCTGGGCAAGATCCAGCCCGCGCACTTCCCCAAGGTTTTCGGCCCGAAGGCCGACGAGGCCTTGGACCGTGAAGGCGTCGCGGCGAAGTTCGAAGCCCTGGCTGCGCAAGTGCAGGCCAGCACCGGCCGCGCGGCCACGGCCGAATCGCTGGCCGAAGGCTTCCTGCAGATCGCCATCCAGAACATGGCCAACGCCATCAAGCGCATCAGCGTGGCGCGCGGTTACGACGTCACGCAGTACACGCTGCAGTGTTTTGGCGGCGCCGGTGGCCAGCACGCCTGCGGCGTGGCCGACGCGCTGGGCATGAGCCGGGTCTTCGTGCACCCGCTGGCCGGTGTGCTGTCGGCCTATGGCATGGGCCTGGCCGACCAGATTGCGATGCGCGAAGCCAGCATCGAACTGCCGCTGGACGAAGCCGGCCTGGCTGCCGCGCAGGCACGGCTGGATGCGCTGGGCGACGCGGCACGCGACGAAGTGGCCAGTCAGGGCGTGGCGCGCGACGGCATCGAGCTGCGCCGCAACGTGCATGTGCGTTACCAGGGCACCGACACCGCGCTGGTCGTGCCCTGCCAGGACATGGCGCAGATCCGGCGCGACTTCGAAGCCGGCTACCGACAGCGTTTTGCCTTCCTGATGCCCGACCGCATGCTGGTCATCGAAGCCGTGTCGGTGGAGGCCGTGGGAGCCGGCGAGCGTTTTGATGTCGCATCGACCGCTCGGGAACCTGCAGCCTATGTGCCCCAGCCCGATGCGCAGGTGCGCATGCACAGCGGCCGCTGGCTCGATGCCGGCTTGTACGTGCGAGAAAACCTGCAGGCCGGCGCCACCATTGCCGGCCCGGCCATCGTGGCCGAGAGAAACGCCACCACGGTGGTCGAACCCGGCTGGCAGGCCACGCTGACGTCCGCCGGCCCCATCGAACTGCGGCGGGTGGTCGCACGCGCCACGCAACACGCCATCGGCACCGACGCCGACCCGGTGATACCTCTTCATGAACATCGCCGAGCAGATGGGCCTGCGGCTGCAGAACACCGCCTACAGCGTGAACATCAAGGAGCGGCTGGACTTCAGCTGCGCCCTGTTCAGCGCCGCCGGTGAACTGATTGCCAACGCACCGCACATGCCCGTGCACCTGGGCAGCATGAGCGAAAGCATCAAGACGGTGATCGAGCGCAACCCGGTGATGCAGGCCGGTGATGTGTACGTGCTGAACGACCCGTACCACGGAGGCACACACCTGCCCGACGTGACGGTGGTGACGCCGGTCTACCTGGACACGGCCGACGCCAAGCCATCGTTCTACGTCGCCAGCCGAGGCCACCATGCCGACATCGGCGGCACCACACCCGGCAGCATGCCGCCCTTCAGCAAGACCATCGACGAAGAGGGTGTGCTGTTCGACAACTTCCTGCTCGTGCGCAACGGCCAGCTGCGCGAAGCCGAGCTCACCGCGCAGCTGCGCAGCGGTCCTTACCCGGCGCGCAACCCGCAGCAGACGATTGCCGACCTGCGCGCGCAGATCGCCGCCAACCAGAAGGGCGTGGAAGAGCTGATCGCGATGGTGGCGCAGTTCGGCCGGGTTACGGTCGACGCCTACATGAAACACGTGCAGGACAACGCCGAAGAGTCGGTGCGCCGTGTGATCACCGCGCTGAAGGACGGCCAGTACACGCTGACGCTGGACAACGGCGCGCAGATCAGCGTCAAGGTCACGGTGCACGCCGCCGAGCGCGAAGCCACCATCGACTTCACCGGCACCAGCGCGCAGCTGCCCAACAACTTCAACGCCCCGAAGGCGGTGACGATGGCCGCGGTGCTGTACGTCTTTCGCACGCTGGTCGACGACGACATCCCGCTCAACGCCGGTTGCCTGAAACCGCTGCATGTCATCGTGCCGCCCGGCTGCATGCTGAACCCCAACCCGCCGGCCGCGGTGGTGGCCGGCAACGTGGAAACCAGCACCTGCGTCACCAACACGCTGTACGGCGCGCTGGGTGTGATGGCCGCCGGCCAGTGCACGATGAACAACTTCACCTTCGGCAACGAAACCCACCAGTACTACGAAACCATCAGCGGCGGCAGTGGTGCCGGGCCGGGCTTCAATGGCACCAGCGTCGTGCAGACGCACATGACCAATTCGCGCCTGACCGACCCCGAGGTGCTGGAATTCCGGTTCCCCGTGCGACTGGACAGTTATGCCATCCGCGCTGGCAGTGGTGGCGCGGGGCAGTGGAAGGGCGGTGACGGTGGTGTGCGGCGGGTGCGTTTCCTGGAACGCATGACGGCGTCCATCCTGTCCAACGGCCGCACGGTGCCGGCCTTCGGCATGGCCGGTGGATCGCCCGGGGCCTTGGGCATCAACCGTGTCGAACGGCAAGATGGCCGTGTCGAAGCACTCGAGCACATCGGCTCGGCTGCGATGGAGCCGGGTGATGTGTTTGTCGTTGAAACGCCGGGCGGCGGCGGTTACGGCGCGCCGGGCAAGGCTTGAAGCGGCAGGCATGGACAAGCCCCGACTGCTCTTGACCGGTTTCGAGCCCTTCGACCGCGACACCGTCAACCCGTCGTGGGAGGTGGCCAGGGCCTTGCACGGGCAGCTCATCGAAGGTGTCAGGGTGCAGGCGCTCTTGCTGCCGTGTGTGTTTGGCCAGTCGCTGGCGGTGTTGCAGGCGGGCCTGGTGAGACACCGGCCACGCCTGGTGCTGTCGCTGGGCCTGGCGGCCGGACGTGCCGAGTTGTCGGTGGAGCGGGTGGCCATCAATGTCGACGACGCGCGCATCCCCGACAACGCCGGCGCGCAGCCCATCGACCTGCCCGTGCGGCCTGGGGCCCCCGCCGCCCACTTCGGCACGCTGCCCATCAAGGCCATGGTGCACGCCATGTTGCGGGCCGGTGTGCCCGCAGCGGTGTCGCAGACCGCCGGCACCTTCGTTTGCAACCACGTGTTTTTTGGCCTGATGCACAGCCTGCGGCGCCGCCGCGGTGTGCGCGGCGGTTTCATGCACGTGCCGCTGCTGACCGAGCAGGCCTTGCAGCAGGGCCGCCCTGGCCTGGCGCTGGACCAGCAATGCCTGGGTGTGCAGGTCGCGCTGGAAACGGCGCTTCGGGTGACGGCTGACCGCCACGAGTCCGGCGGCAGCATCGCCTGACGCTTCAGGGGTTTGTGTAAGAAGTCCGCCAGCGATGCGACCCTGTTCGGGTCGGCGCGGGTCATCCGGTCGACTCGCCTTCCCCATCCACCTTCGGAGTTGCATCCATGAACCAACGTCTCATCGTTTCTTCCGCTTTGGCCTCTGCTCTGGCCTTGGGCCTGGTGGGCCAGGTCGCCGCCCAGGACAAGGGCAAGGAGAAGTGCTACGGCATCGCCAAGGCCGGGCAGAACGACTGTGGCAACCTGGCGGGTACCCATTCCTGCGCCGGCCAGTCCAAAGTGGACAACGACCCGGGCGAGTGGAAATACGTCGCCAAGGGCACCTGCAAAGACATGAAGGGCATGACCGCCGAAGAAGCCAAGAAGGCAAAGAAGTGACCCTTTCCGGGGCGCCTGCGGCGCACCGGCCAAGCCGGCTCGGCGGTGTCTGCCCGGGCCGCATGCGCTGCGCATGAACGGGCCGACGCACGTGGGCATCGGCCTGCGCCACGCGCACCACGCGGTGCTGCTGGCCGACCCGCCGCGCCTGCCCTTCGTCGAAGTGCACAGCGAGAACTTCTTCGGCGAAGGCGGCGCTGCGCTGGCGGTGTTGATGCAGGCGCGCCAGCATTGGGACATCAGCCTGCATGGCGTGGGTTTGTCGCTGGGTTCGGCGGCTGGCCTCGACCCCTGGCACCTGGACCGCTTGGCGGCGCTGGTGCATCGGGTCGAGCCGGTGCGGGTCAGCGACCATGCGTGTTTTGCGCGCGCTTTTCGCCAGGCGGCGGGCGGTGGCCGCCCTGCACCCGTGCCGGTGCATGCCAGCGACCTGTTGCCGGTGGCCTTCACCGAAGCTTCGCTGCAGATCATGGCCGCCAACGTGCAGCAGGTGCAGGACCGGCTGCGCCGGCCGATCCTGGTCGAGAACCTCAGCGCCTACCTGCACTGGGTCGACGACAGCCTGGCCGAACCCGACTTCTTCAACGGCCTGGTCCGGCAGACCGGTTGCGGCCTGCTGCTGGACGTGAACAACCTGGTCGTCAACGCGCTGAATGCACAGCACGACGAAGCGGCGGCGGTGTCGGCGGCGTGTATGTGGATCGACCGCATCGACAGCGCCGGCGTCGGTGAAATCCACCTGGCGGGTTACCACGACACCGGCGACATCGTGATCGACGACCATGGCAGCCGCGTGCATGCGCCGGTGTGGCAGGTCTACCAGCACGCGCTTCAACGGCTGGGCCCCCGGCCGACGCTGGTGGAGTGGGACACCGACCTGCCCGACGCGTCGGTGCTGCTGGCCGAGGCCGCCGCCGCTGAGCGAATGGTCGAGCGATGCAGCGCGCCGGTCAGCGTGCGAGCCCGGCCATGACCGTGGCCAAGGAAGCCCTGCGCCAGCAGATGCTGCTGCGCGCCCTGTGGCGCGACGCCCGCCCCGGTGTGTTGGCCGGCTGGACCCGCGACGGCCCGCGTTTCACACGTGGCCTGCAGGCCTACCGGGCCAATGCCGGGGCTTTGGCCGAGCGTGCGCTGGCGGCGGCCTATCCCACGGTGCAACAGTTGCTGGGCGAGACGTCTTTCGCGGGCCTGGCGCGTGCCCTGTGGCACCGACATCCACCCGAACAAGGTGAGATCGGCACCTGGGGCGGCCACCTGGCCACCTTTCTGGCCGAAGCCGACGGCCTGGCCGACGAACCCTACCTGCCCGACGTGGCACGCCTCGAATGGGCCGTGCACCTGGCCGCCACGGCGCTGGACGAAGCCGAGGCGGTGCCTGGCCTGATCGCGCTGCACGGGTTGGCTGCACACGACCCCGAGGCGGTCCGCCTGCTGCCGATGCCGGGCACGGCGCTGCTGATGTCGGCCCACCCGGTGGCCAGCATCTGGCAGGCGCACCGCCCGGCGCAGGCTCAACCGGCCGACCGCTTCGCAGCCGTCCGTGAAGCCTTTGCGCAGGGCCGGGCCGAGGCCGCCCTGGTCTGGCGCAGCGGCTGGCAGGTGCAGGTGGCTGCACTCGATGCGGCCGACGCCCGTTTCACCCAAGCCCTCTTGCATGGGCAGTCGCTCGGCCAGGCCTTGCAAGCTTTGGCCCGGGAAACCGACTTCGGTTTCGAGGCCTGGTTGTTGGCCCACCTGCCACGCGGCTGGCTTGCCGGCGCGCAGGCCCTGTGACGCCCAGACCCTGACCGAGAGAGCCCATGAACACCCTTGCCCGTCGCCTGGCTGCACCCGTGCACCGCACCACCCAGTGGCTGGAACTGCTGCAGCCCGCCGCCCAGTTGGCCGCTCGGCTCTACCTTGCACAGGTCTTTTTCCTGGCCGGGCTGAGCAAGATCCGCGACTGGGAGATCACGCTGGCGCTGTTCGAAGACGAATACCGCGTGCCGTGGCTGTCGCCGGCTGTGGCCGCCTTCGCGGGCACGGCCGGCGAACTGGTGCTGCCGGCGCTGCTGGTGCTGGGCCTGGCCGGGCGATTTGCCGCGCTGGGGCTGTTTGTCGTCAATGCCGTGGCCGTCATCAGCCTGGCCGAGGTGCCGCCGGTGGCGCTGCAGCAGCACCAGTTCTGGGGCAGCCTGCTGTTGGCGCTGCTGCTGTGGGGCCCCGGGCGCTGGTCGGTCGATGCACTGCTGCAGCGGCGTTGGGGCTGAACACGCACCCCGCAAGAGCGCGCCATCCCTAAAGCGGATGCGCGCCCGGGTGCAGACCGGGCACACTTTGGCCTGTCGATATCACCCGACCCGTCCTCCGACATGAGCAACTTCGCCAAGGCCGCCGCCAGTGCGGGCCTGGCACTGCTGGCCCTGGCCACCGCTGCCGAACCCCTGCCCAGTGACGAACTCGAACGCGAGTGCTGGCAGCAGTTCACCCGTGAACGCACCCGTGTCAGGCTCGTCGAGCCCACGGCGGTGGACGTGTCCAACCTGCGCGACGGCCAGACTGTGAACTCACCCTTCCGGGTGGACTTTTCCATCCGCGGCATGGGGGTCATCCCGGCGGGCAAGCCGCACCCCAAGGCCGGCCACCACCACGTGCTGGTGGACATGTCGCTGCCCATCAACCCGGGTGACCAGATTCCCTTCAACGACTTCCATCGTCATTTCGGCAAGGGTCAGACCGGCGCCGTGCTGGCGCTGCCACCCGGCCCGCACCGGCTGCGCCTGCTGTTTGCCGACCACGACCACCGGCCATACTTCGTGTTCAGCCCCGAGATCCGCATCACGGTGCGGCCACCGCGGGCCACGCCGGCACGGGTCACACGCGCCAACTTCGAAGCCAGTTGCCGCGAGTGGTACGAAGACGAAATCTCGCGCCCGCGGCCCGAGGGCCAGCGGGTGGTGTTCAGCAATGTGCGTGATGGCGAAACCGTCATCAGCCCCGTGAACCTGCGCTTCGCGGCCGACGGCTTCGGCGTTGCGCCCAAGGGCCATGGAGGCGCCGGGCTGGGTTTTTTCGTGCTCGAAGTGCTGCGCGGCGAAGGTGTGCCGCCCCAGGCGGTGGACCTGAGCCACGGCGCCACGCAGACCACGCTGACGCTGTCACCCGGAGCTGTCACCTTGCGCCTGCGCTTCGTGGACGACAGCGGCCGTCGCGAACTGGTGCCGGCCACGCAGCTGCGCCTGAACGTGTCGGGCCAGGACCGCCTGTGAACCGGACCACGGGGCGGGCTTTGTGCGCACCGCACTGAGCCACCGCACGCTTCGGGTGTAAGGTCGCGCGGCCCTGCAGCGACTGGTCGGGGCACGCGAGGGCCCACTGACTTGAACAAGAAAAAACTGTTGCTGCTGTTGGGCCTGGGCGCTGCCGTGCTGGCCTTTTTCGTGCTGGACCTGGGGCGTTTTTTCAGCCTGGACTACATCAAGGGTGCGCAGGCCGACTTTGCCGCCCTGTATGCAGCGCGGCCGCTCGTGGTGGCGGGGGTCTTTTTCCTGGCCTATGTGGCGGTGACCGCGCTGTCGCTGCCGGGGGCGGCCATCCTCACGCTGCTGGCGGGGGCGGTGTTCGGTTTGCTGGTGGGCATGGTGATCGTGTCCTTTGCGTCCAGCCTGGGCGCGACGCTGGCCATGCTGTCGGCGCGTTATGTGCTGCGCGACAGCGTGAAAGACCGCTTCGGCGCGCGACTGGCCGACATCGACAAGGGCATCGAACGGGAAGGCGCCTTCTACCTCTTCACGCTGCGCCTGGTGCCGGTGGTCCCTTTTTTCGTCATCAACCTGCTGATGGGCCTGACGAAGATGAAGGCCGCCACCTTCTACGGCGTCAGCCAGCTGGGCATGCTGGCTGGCACCCTGGTCTACGTGTACGCGGGCACGCAGCTGGCGCAGATCGCTTCGCTGAAAGACATCGTCAGCCCCGGGCTGGCCACCGCGCTGGTGCTGCTGGGGGTGTTTCCGCTGCTGGCCAAGAAGTTCATCGACGGCATCAAGGCGCGGCGGGTCTACGCACCCTGGGCACAGAAGAAGCCCAGGCGCTTCGACCGCAACATGGTCGTCATCGGCGCGGGGGCGGCAGGCCTGGTCACCAGCTACATCGCGGCGGCGGTGAAGGCCAAGGTCACGCTGGTGGAGAGCCACAAGATGGGTGGCGACTGCCTGAACTACGGCTGTGTGCCCAGCAAGGCGCTGATCAAGACCGCCACGCTGGCGCGCCAGATGCGGCACAGCGCCGACTACGGCATTGCCAGCGCCAGCTACACGCTGGACTTCGCGCAGGTGATGGACCGCATCGCCGGCGTGATCAAGGAAATCGAACCGCACGATTCGGTCGAGCGCTACCGGGGCCTGGGCGTGGACGCGCAGATCGGTACCGCCAAGATCCTGGACCCGTGGCATGTGCAGATCACCCACGACGACGGACGGGTGCAGGTGCTGTCGACACGGGCCATCGTCATCGCCACCGGTGCGCGGCCTTTTGTGCCGCCCTTGCCGGGTATCGACGAAGTGGGTTACCTGACCAGCGACACGCTGTGGGGCCTGCGTGAACGGCCCCGGCGCCTGGTGGTGCTGGGCGGTGGCCCCATCGGCTGCGAACTGGCGCAGAGCTTTGCACGCCTGGGTTCCCAGGTCACGCAGGTGGAGATGGCGCCGCGCATCATGGGGCGCGAGGACGAAGACGTGTCGGCTTATGCCCGCCAGGTGCTGGAAGCCGACGGGGTGCAGGTGCTGACGCAGCACAAGGCGTTGCGTTGTGAAATGGTGGGCGAAGAGAAGTTCATCGTGGTCGAAGCGGCCGGTGCAGAAAAGCGCATCGCCTTCGACGTGCTGCTGTGCGCGGTGGGCCGCGTCGCACGCCTGCAAGGCTTCGGCCTGGAAGAGCTGGGCATTCCGGTGCAGCGCACGGTGGTCACCGACGAGTACCTGCAGACCATCTTCCCCAACATCCTGGCCGCGGGCGACGTGGCCGGCCCCTTCCAGTTCACGCACACGGCCGCGCACCAGGCCTGGTACGCCGCAGTCAACGGGCTCTTCGGCAGCTTCAAGAAATTCAAGGCCGACTACTCGGTGATTCCGTGGGCCACCTTCATCGACCCCGAGGTGGCGCGGGTGGGGCTGAACGAACAGGAAGCACGGGAAAAAGGCGTGGCCTTCGAAGTCACGCGTTACGGCATCGACGATCTCGACCGGGCCATCGCCGACAGCGCAGCACACGGCTGGGTGAAGGTGCTCACGGTGCCGGGCAAGGACAAGATCCTGGGCGTGACCATCGTCGGCGCGCACGCCGGCGACCTGCTGGCCGAATACGTGCTGGCCATGAAACACGGCCTGGGGCTGAACAAGATCCTGGGCACCATCCACACCTACCCGACCATGGCCGAGGCCAACAAGTTCGCCGCCGGGGAATGGAAACGGGCCCATCAGCCACACGGCCTGCTGCGCTGGGTGGAACGCTTTCACGACTGGCGGCGCGGGTGAGCCGCGTGCTCGGTCCCGTGGCGCGTCGTGCGGTGCTGGCCTGCCTGGCTGCGGCGGCTTCTGCGGCGGCTGCGCCAGCCACCGCCTTCCCGCCCTTGTTGCAGGACGGCGCCATCGGGCCTGGCTGGCGGCCGGTGAACCTGCCGCAGCAGACCCTGCCGTTCACGCGGTACAGCGTCGAGACCGTGGACGGCCGCGAGGCCCTGCGGGTGCAGGCGCAGGCCAGCTACGGCAACCTGGTGCACGAGGTGAAACCCGCCGCTGCCGCGCCACGGCTGCTGAAGTGGTCCTGGCGTCTGCAGCAGCCCAACCCGGCCAGCGACCCACGCACCAAGGCCGGCGACGACCTGCCGCTCAAGGTGTGTTTGAGCTTCGACCTGGCGGCCGACCGGGTGCCTTTCGTCGAGAGGCAACTGCTGCGCCTGGCGCGCAGCCGTACCGGCGAAGCGTTGCCGGCGGCCACCTTGTGCTGGGTCTGGGCCGCTGCGCCGGCCAAGGGTGAACTGCTGCCCAACCCTTACACCCGCCGTGTGCGCTACATCGTGCTGCGCAGTGCGCAAGATGCCGCCAGCACCTGGTTTGACGAAAGCCGCGACGTGGCGGCCGACTTCCAGCGTGCCTTTGGCGACGAAAGCCCGGTGTTGCCGCCGGTCACCGCGCTCATCGTCTCGGGCGATGCCGACAACACCGGCGGTGCTTCGCTGGTGCACGTGAGCGCACTGCGCAGCGAGCCCTGAAACGATGCCGTTCTGAGCTGGTGCAGACTCCCACCCGATGAAAAAACGTGTCTTGCTGCTGGGTGGTGGCCACGCCCACGTGCATGTGCTGCAGGCCCTGGCCCGGGAGGCGCTGGTGGGCGCTGAGGTGGCACTGGTCACGCCCTATGCGCGCCAGATGTACTCGGGCATGGTGCCGGGCCTGGTGGCCGGTCACTACCGCGTGGACGCGTGCGCCATCGCCTTGCAGCCGCTGGCCGCCGCGGCGCGGGTGCACTTCATCGAAGGCGCTGCCGTGTCGCTGGACACCGCCGCACGCACCGTCACGCTGGCCGACGGCCGGGTGGCGGAGTACGAGGTGCTCTCGATCGACACCGGTGCGGTGATGGACCGCGACCGCCTGCCCGGCGCGCGCGAGCACGGCCTCTTCGTGCGGCCCATCGAACACTTCGTGCGCCTGCTCGATGGCCTGCTCGACCTGGCCGCGCGGCGGGTGCTGGACGTGGTGGTGGTGGGTGGTGGTGCAGCCGGTGTCGAACTGGCCCTGGCGCTGCAGCACCGCCTGTCGGGTGCTGGCGAAGAACGCGCCCGCGTGGCCCTGGTGACCGGCGGAGGCGATCCACTGGAGGGTTATGCACCCGGTGTGATGGGCCGTGCCGCAGCCGCGCTCGAGCGCCACCGTGTCACCGTCTTTCGCGACACCTGCCAGCAACTGCTGCCTGGCACGCTGGTGCTGGGCAGTGGCGCGCGCCTGGCTTGCGACGCGCCGGTGCTGGCCACGGGCGCCGAAGCACCGGCCTGGCTGAGGGGCAGCGGTCTGCTGCTGGACGAGCGCGGTTTCATCGTCACCGGGCCGATGCTGCAGTGTGCGTCCCACGAAGAAGTGTTTGCCGCCGGCGACGTGGCCAGCCGCAGCGACATGCCGCATGCCAAGAGTGGTGTCTACGCGGTGCGCGCCGGCCCGGCGCTGGCGCTGAACCTGCGGCGTTTCGTGGCGGGGGGCACGCTGCAGCCGCACCGGCCGCAAGCCCGCACGCTGAACCTGATCTCGTGTGGCGAAAAACGCGCCATCGTGTCCTGGGGCAACTGGGCCGCACAAGGCCGCTGGGCCTGGTGGTGGAAAGACCGCATCGACCGCCAGTTCGTGCAGCGTTACAGCCTGCCGGGCGCGCCGCCGGCAGCGGCCGTCACTCGTTCGGCCTGAAGGCGATGATCAGCGTGGCCGGCACACGGCCGTCGGTGTCGCGGGGCAGGGCGCGGGTCTTGTCGATGGCCCGCAGCACGGCTTCGTCCCAGTCCTTGTAGCCGCTGCTCTTGATGAGGCGGCGCGCGATGATGCTGCCGCCCGGTGCCGCCGTGACCTCGACCTCGGCCGCGGCATTGAACTCGGCCATGCCGGTGAACACGATGTTGGGCCGCACGGCAGCCTTCACACGGCCGGCGTAGGTGGCCGAAGGCGAGGCGTTCTGCGCCGCGCTGCCGGTGCTGCCCGTGGTGCCCGGTGTCGTGCCGGCCTGGCCCATCATGCGGCGCAGGTTTTCTTCGCGCTGTTGTGCCAGGCGATCGTCTTCGGCCTTCGCGGCGGCCTTCTGTGCGGCTTCGCGCTGGGCCTGCTGCTGTTCGCGTTTCTTGCGGTCTTCCTCGAGCTTCAGCTTGTCGGCTTCGGCTTTTTTCTTCAGCGCTTCGGCTTCGGCCAGCTTGCGTTCGGCTTCGGCCTTTTTGCGTTCGCGTTCCCGCTCGACGGTGATGTCGGGTGCCGGGGGCGGCGGTTCGGCACGTCCCACCGGCGGGGAGGGTGGGGTCGGGGCGGGCACGGGTGGGGGTGCCGGTGCTGGGGTCGGGGCAGGTGCTTCGACCGGCGGCGGTGCAGCCGACTGTGGCACGCTGGCCCACAACTCGGCGCTGACGACATCGGGTGAATGGGTGCGCCAGTCCACGCCCACCGTCAGCGCCAGCAGCAGCGCGGCGTGGGCGGCCAGCGCCATCGCTGCACCCGGTGCGTTGCCGCCCACGGGCTGGGGCAGCAGTTTGTCGTGTTGCAGGGTGACGGTGCTCACGGGCTGCGGGTGCGCGCGCTAGGCGCCTTGTTTGACCGACAGCCCGACACGCCGCACGCCGGCACGCTGCAAGGTGTCCATCACCTTGACGACACTTTCGTAGCGCACGCTCTTGTCGGCGCTGATGACCACCGGCACGTCGGCGTTGCCGGCCTGCGCGGTTTTCACACGCGCCGCCAGTTGGGGCAGCAGCACACTTTCGGCGTCGGCCTTGTCGACCTTCAGGCGCAGCTTCTCGTCGGTGCCGACGATGACCTCGACCACGCTCTGCGGCCGCTGTGCGCTCTTGCCCACGCTGGGCAGGTCGACCACGCCGGTGGTGATGAGCGGCGCGGTGACCATGAAGATGATCAGCAGCACCAGCATGACGTCGATGAACGGGACCATGTTGATCTCGTTCATCGAGCGGCGGCCCCGGCCGCCACGGTGCACGACGCCGGGCATGTCAGCGACGCACGGCCGCCCGAAGGCGCTGACGCGCCCCTTGGGGGCCGCGAACGAAGTGAGCTTGGGGCGGATTCATATCAGCGATTTCCTGCCGGTTGTCCGGCGTAGGTGGTGGTCGCGCCCGACTGACCCGCATTGCGCTGCAGGATGTTGGAGAACTCTTCGATGAAGGTTTCCAGCTGAATGGCGATGCGGTCGATGTCGCGCGCAAAGCGGTTGTAGGCCACGACCGCCGGGATGGCGGCAAACAGGCCGATGGCCGTGGCCACCAGCGCTTCGGCGATGCCCGGCGCCACGGTGGCCAGCGTGACCTGCGTCATGTTCGACAGGCCCACAAACGCATGCATGATGCCCCACACCGTGCCGAACAGGCCCACGTAGGGGCTGACCGAGCCCACGCTGGCCAGGAAGCTGAGGTGGCTTTCGATGACGTCCAGTTCACGCTGGTAGCTGGCGCGCATGGCGCGGCGTGCGCCATCGAGCTGCGCCACCGAGTCCAGCCGCTTTTCGCGCAGCTTCAGGAATTCGCGCATGCCGCTGGCAAAGATGCGTTCCATCGGCGCGCTCTGTGTCTTCTGGCCCACCGCGGTGTTCAGGTCGGTCAGGCTGCGGCCGGACCAGAATTCACGTTCGAATTCGTCGTTGCTGGCGCGCACCCGGCGCAGGCCGAAGAGCTTGCCGAAGATCACGGTCCAGCTGGCCAGCGAGGTGATCATCAGGCCGGCCATGACCAGCTGCACCACCAGGCTGGCTTGCAGGATGAGGGCAGTGATCGACAGGTCTTGGGTCATTCGAAAACTCGTGTGACTTCGTTCGGAATGCGACGTGGGCGGAAGGTTCCGTGGTCCACGCAGCCGATGCGGATCTCGCCTTCGGCCAGCAGCGTGCCCGGGCCCACCGCGTCGCGCCAGGCCTGCTGCACGATCGTCATCGACGCCGTGCCGCGCGAACGCAGCGCCACCGTGACCAGCAGTTCATCGTCCAGGCGCGCCGGTGCACGGTAACGCACGGCGGTGTCGGTGACCACGAAGATGGCGCCGGTGGCCTCGCGCAGCGCCTGCTGACCGACACCCAGTGCACGCAGCCACTCGGTGCGTGCACGTTCAAAGAACTTCAGGTAGTTCGCATAGAACACCACACCACCGGCGTCGGTGTCTTCCCAGTACACCCGAAGGCGGTGCTGGAACAGGACGGGCGCATCGGAGGCTGGCGGCTGCGTCATCGGCGCCGCGATTATGCCGGCAGCCCCAGGGGCAACCCTAGGGCATGACCTTGCGGTAGACCGGACCCCACAGCGGGTGGCCGGCTTCCGATCGGTTCAGGGCAAAGGTCGGGTCGGCAGCCAGGGCGGCGCGGAAGGCCGCTTCGCATTCGGCCAGGCGTTCGCTGGTGCAGGTGATGAAAGCCAGCAGCTTGTGTGCGCTGGCGCGGTCGCGCGCGCTGGCCAGGCCGCTGTCCAGGGCTTTGCGCAGGGCGGCTTCGGCTTGTGGGTACTGGCCGTCGTCGTAGGCGCGAATGCCTTCGATCAAGGCCCGTTCGGCGGGCCGTTCCATCAGCTCGGACAGGCCGCTGGGCGGCGGCGGTGGTGCGGCTTCGGGCGGGCTGGCGCAGCCCGCCAGGGCCACCACCGCCGTCAGCGCGGCCAGCGCCGCCAGCGGGTGGGGCAGGCGAACGGCATGTCGGGGGCAGGGCAGGGACTTCATGGCGCGAAGCGGTGGCGCACGGCAACCGGCTTGTCGGCCGTCACCTGCACGGTGGTGGTGTGGGGCGGGAAGTCGGCATTGCGCACGGTGACGGTGTGGCTGCCTTCGGGCAGCGTCAGGCGCGTCAAGGGGGGCGTGGTGCCGACGGCGGTGCCGTTGACTTCGACGTGGCCCCAGGGGGTGATGGCGAGTTGCACCGACCCGGTCAGCACCGGCGCGACCGCCGCGGCCTGGGCCGCCGGACGGGTGTCCCGGGCCTTGGCCGGTGGTTTGGGCTTGGGGGTGGCGGGCTTGTTGGCGACAGCGGCCGGTGGCGTCGGCTTGGCCGGCGCGACCGGCACAGCCGGCGGTGTCGACGCCGGGGCCGCGTTGGCTGCAGCGGGCAGGGCACCGGGTGCGGCTGCAGCGGTGTCGGCTGCAGCGTTGTCAGCTGCGGCCGTCTGTGCCTCTGCAGCCTGGGCTGCCGGCGGTGCCAGGGCGGCGGCGGGCGGGGCCTGCGGCGCTGCGACGGCCACCACGGGCGCAGCCATCTGCTGCGGCGCAGGCTGCACCGGTGCGGGGTCGCCGCTTTTGCGTCCCCAACCGGCCAGCAGCACGGCACCGGCGATCGCGGTGCCGACCCAGGCCGCCACCTTCAGTCCGTTGCTCGCCTTGCGGCGGGCACCGCCCGGGGGGCGCCTGGGTGTCCGTTCCAGCGCGGGCTCCACCAGCAGAGTTGCCGCGTCGACCGAGGGTTCTGCACTGCTGTGTTTGTCCAGCCACCGCCTCAGTTCGACGGCCATTGCGGTGGCGCTGCTGTAACGCTCGGCCGGGTCGCGGGCCATGGCCTTGGCGGCAATGGCCGCCAGCGCAGGTGGCACGCCCGGCCGCACCTCGTGTGCCGGTGCCGGGTGGTTGGTGAGCACGGCCATGGTGATCTGGTCGACCGTGTCGCCGGTGTAGGCCTTGCGGCCGGCCAGCAGTTCATAGAACACCACACCCAAGGCGTGGATGTCGGTGCGGGCGTCGACCGTGCCACCCTGCAGCTGCTCGGGCGCCAGGTAGTGCGGCGAGCCGGCCACCAGACCGTCCAGCAGCTGCAGGGCCGAGCTGTGGGCCACGCGGGCGATGCCGAAGTCCAGCACCTTGGGTTTGTCGCGCCGGCACAGGAAGATGTTGGCCGGCTTGATGTCGCAATGCACGACACCGCGGGCGTGGGCGTAGGCCAGTGCGTCGGCCACGCGCCGCACCAGCAGGGCCGCCTGGCTGACGCCCGGCTGCCAGCCGGCGGCCAGCGCCTGCCGCAGGTCACGCCCGTGCAGGCGCTCCATCGCGATGTAGACACCCTGTGCCGACAGGCCGGCGTCGTGGATGGTGACGATGTGCGGGTGGCTGAGCCCGGCGGCGGCGCGCGCTTCGTTCAGGAACAGGCCGTCCAGCGACACCCGCTCGGCCATGCCCACTTCGAATTGCAGTGTCTTCACCGCGACGGTGCGCGACAGCAACGGGTCCCACGCTTCGTGCACCTGGCCCAGGCCACCCTGGCCCAGCGGCCCCTTGATGGCGTAGCGGCCGATGTGCGACAGCGTCGGGCTCAATTCGACGGCGGTGTCCGCCGAGGCGGGCTGGCTGTCGAGCAGGCCGGAGTCGGGGCCGTGCACCTGCGAGTCGAGCTGCGGTTCGCTGCTGGGGCCGGCGGCGCCCGGCAGCGATGGCGATTCGGCTGCGTCGGCAAGTGGCTGTGCTGCATCCATGCCCGGTGGCATCGAAGCCACGGTGGCAGCGAACTCGGTCGAATCGGCGTCGGCAGGCCCACGCCGCTGGAATAGGTTGTAGCCCACGGTGTCTGCAGCTTACGCGCAGCGGTGTGGCGCCAGCGCTGCAAAAGGGCCGTCTTTTGCGGCGATATCCGGCCCGGCTTGGCTGTGGTTAACGGCTGGTCACCGCTGTTTCGGGCAGCCGCGCCAGTTCGCGCCGCAAACGCTGCATCGCCGTCTGCAGTTCGCCCATGCTGCTGGCGAAAGACAGTCGCACAAAACGCTCGGCCCAGGCCGGGCCGAAGTCACGGCCTGGGGTCAGCGCCACGTGGGCATGCTGCGTCATGTGCTGGCAGAAGTCCCAGCTGCTGGCAAAAAAGCGCGTGCAGTCGAACCAGGCGTAGAAGGCGCCATCGGGCATCACCGGCACGGGCAGGCCCATGGACCGCAGCTCGGCCACCACGAAGTCGCGGCGTTGCTGCAACTTATGGCGGCGGCGTTCGTACTCGGCCAGCGAATCGGCTTCGAAACACGCCAGTGCCGCGTGCTGGGCCAGCGAACTGGCGCAGATGTAGAGGTTCTGCGCCAGCCGTTCCACCGGCGCCACCAGCTGCGGCGGCACCACGAGCCAGCCCAGGCGCCAGCCGGTCATGCCGAAGTACTTGCTGAAGCTGTTGATGCTGAGGATGTCCTGGCCCAGGTCGACACCTTGTGTGTCGTGCAGGTTCAGCACGCTGTGGCTGTAGGCCTGGTCGTAGCTGAGGCCCAGGTAGATCTCGTCGACCAGGGTGACACCGCCGCGGTCGCGCACCACGCTGGCGATGGCGGCCATTTCCGAGCGTGCAATGGACGTGCCGGTGGGATTGCTGGGTGAAGCCAGCAGCACCCCGCGTGTGTGTGGGCCCCAGTGTGCGGCCACGGCAGCGGCGTCGGGCTGGAAACGCGAAGCGGCATCGGTGGCCAGCAAGCGGGCACTTGCGCCGGCCGCGGCCACGAAGTGCCGGTTGCAGGGGTAGCTGGGGTCGGGCATCAGCACGTCGTCGCCGGGCTCGAACAGCGCCAGGCAGGCCAGCTGCAAGGCGCCGGACGCCCCGGCGGTGATGACGATGCGAGAAGGGTCCACCGCCACGTCGAAGCGGCTGGCGTACCAGGCCGAGATGCGCTCGCGCAGCGCCAACAGGCCGGTGGCATGGGTGTAGGCGGTGTTGCCTTCTTGCAGGCAGCGCTGCGCCGCCTGCTGCACGGCGGGGGCGGCCGTGAAGTCGGGTTCACCGACGTTGAGGAAGATCATCGGCTCGCCACCCAGGGCCGGGTCGCAGGCCGGGCTGTCGGCGATCTGGCTGGCCGCCTTGGCCAGTTCCATCACGTAGAAAGGCTCGATGTGCTCGAGCCGGCTGGCGGTGCGGATCACGGGACCGGTGAGTTTCGGTGGTGTCAGCGGCGCGCTTCGTTGGGCCGCAATTCGGCGGCGCAGCGGTCGAGCACGCCGTTGACGTACTTGTGGCCGTCGGTGCCGCCGAAGGACTTTGTCAGCTCCACCGATTCGTTGATGACCACGCGGTAGGGCACGTCCAGGCAGTGCATCAGTTCGTAGCAGCCGATCATCAGCGCGGCATGTTCCACTGGCGACAGCTGCGTGGTCTTGCGGTCGACGTGGCGGGCCAGCACCGCGTCCAGCGCGGCCGCCTGTTCGATCCCGCCGTGCAGCAGGGCGTCGAAGTGGGTGCGGTCGCTCTTGCCAAAACCGTCCTGCTCGGCCAGGTGGGCAACGATGCTTTCGGGGCTGTCGGCCGACAGCAGCCATTGGTACAGGCCCTGCAGGGCCAGTTCGCGCGAACGCCGACGGGCCGATTTGACCGGCGCCTTCTTGGCAGCTGTCTTGGCGGCTGGCTTGGTGGTTGCGCTGCCCGCTGCGTCTTCAGCTTCGGTCACGACAGGTCTTCCAGCAGATTGGCCATTTCCACGGCCACACGGGCGGCGTCGTGGCCCTTTTCTTCGGCGCGTGCCCAGGCCTGGGCTTCGTTTTCCACGGTCAGGATGGCGTTGGCGATGGGCACGCCGGTGTCCAGCGACACCCGTGTCACGCCAGCGCCACTTTCGTTGGCCACCAGCTCGAAGTGGTAGGTCTCGCCGCGGATGATGCAGCCCAGCGCCACCAGGGCGTCGAAGTCGCCCGATTCGGCCATCGCCTTCAGCGCAATGGGGATCTCGAGTGCACCCGGCACCGTGACATGTCGGATGTCGGACTCTTCGACGTCCAGCCGGTCCAGTTCTGCCAGGCAGGCTTGCGCCAGCTTGGACGTGATGGCGTCGTTGAAACGTGCCCGCACGATGCCCACACGCAGGCCCTCGCCGATGAGCTCGCCGGTGTTTCCCTGGTCAGCGCCTTGCATGTGCCCTGCTTTCGTTGGTGCCGGTGATGCCGCCGAAGGCGGTGTCAGCCCGGAGCGGCAATGAAGCCGGTGATTTCAAGGCCGTAGCCGGTCATGCTGGGCATGCGTCGCGGACTGCCCAGCAGCCGCATGCGGCGCACGCCCAGTTCACGCAGGATCTGCGCGCCCACGCCGTAGGTGCGCAGGTCCATCTGCGAACGCTGCGGGGCCGGTTCTGCCGCACCGGCCAGGCGCGGCAGCCAGGCGGCGGCTTCGTTGCTGCAGTTCAGCAGCACGGCCACGCCGCGTTGCCCGGCGTGCAGTGCGGCCAGTGCCGTGCCCAGCGGCCAGGAATGGCCGGCGCCCTGCACGTCCAGCAGGTCGAGCGCGGTGAAGGGTTCGTGCACCCGCACCGGCACATCGTCTTCTTCGGTCCAGTTGCCATGGCACAGCGCCATGTGCACACCACCGCTCTTGTCGCGGAAACTCTGGCAGGCAAAGGTGCCGTGCGGGGTGTGCAGCGGGCCTTTGCCGATGCATTCGATCAGCGTTTCGTTGCGGCTGCGGTAGCCGATGAGGTCGGCAATGGTGCCGATCTTCAGGCCGTGTTCGCGGGCGAAGACCTGCAGGTCGGGCAGGCGGGCCATGGTGCCGTCGTCCTTCATCACTTCGCAGATCACGGCCGCGGGCAGCAGGCCGGCCATGCCGGCCAGGTCGCAGCCGGCCTCGGTGTGGCCGGCGCGCATCAGCACACCACCGTCTTGTGCCTGCAGCGGAAAGATGTGGCCAGGTTGCACCAGGTGCGAGGCTTGTGCGTCGCGCGCGACGGCGGCCTGCACGGTGCGTGCGCGGTCGGCGGCGCTGATGCCGGTGGTGACGCCGGTGGCGGCTTCGATGGACACGGTGAAGGCCGTGCCATGACGCGTGCCGTTGCGGCTGGCCATGGGCGGAAGCTGCAGGCGTTCGCAGCGCTCGCGGGTCAGGGTCAGGCAGATCAGGCCGCGCGCATGGCGGGCCATGAAGTTGATGGCCTCGGGTGTGACGTGTTCGGCCGCCAGCACCAGATCACCTTCGTTTTCGCGGTCTTCTTCGTCGACCAGGATCACCATGCGGCCGGCTGCAAGCTCGGCCACCAGCTCGGGGATGGGGGCAATGGACATCGACAGATTGTAGGCGGCAGCCCTGTTGGCCGCTGTCACCAGGGCGGCAGCCAGCGGGTGTGGAGCCGGGTGTTCAGGCAGCCGGCGGCAGCAGGGCGGCGCCGCTGGCCGTGAAGGCGCGCAGACGCACGTCGGGGCCCACCAGGCTCACCTCCTGCACCCGCAGCGACACGGCCTGCTGCAATTGCTGCAGGGCCGGCCAGTCGGCCACCGGCGCGCCCGGCCCCAGCAACATGGGGCCCAGGTACATCAGCACCTCGTCGACCCAGCCCGCCTTGAGAAGGGCGCCGTTGAGCACGGCACCGGCTTCGACATGCACTTCGTTCACATCCTGATCGGCCAGGTGCTGCATCAGCAGGCCCAGGTCGACCCGGCCGTCGGCGCCGGGCAGCGAGAGCAAAGACACACCTTGGGCTGCCAAGCCAGGATCCGCCGCTTCGACGCCGGTGGCGCCGACCAGCAGCAATGGCCCAGGCGGGGCCACGATGCGCGCATCGGCCTTGAGCGTGAAGCCGGAGTCCAGCACTACGCGCAAGGGCTGGGCGGGCGTGGGCACCAGGCGCACGTCCAGGCGCGGGTCGTCCGCGCGCACGGTGCCGATGCCGGTGAGCGCTGCGCTGGCACGCCGCCGCCAGGCATGGCCGTCGCGACGGGCCGCTTCGCTGGTGATCCACTGACTTTGACCATTGGGCAGGGCTGTGCGGCCGTCGAGCGATGCAGCAACCTTGAGTCGCACCCAGGGGCGGCGGCGCTGGATGCGCGAAAGAAAGCCGCAGTTGACCAGGGCCGCTGCAAGAGCGATGTCACCGTCGGCCATGGCGGTCTGGACACCGGCCGCCCTGAGTCTGGCCATGCCGGCGCCATCGACCTGAGGAAACGGGTCGCCCAGCGCCGCCACGACACGGCCAATGCCGGCGGCGATGAGCGCGTCGCAGCAGGGCGGCGTGCGGCCGTGGTGCGCACAAGGTTCGAGCGTGACCCAGGCCGTGGCGCCTTGCAACGAAAAACCAGCGGCGTGCGCGTCACGCAGCGCCACCACCTCGGCGTGTGGGCCACCGGCCTGTTGCGTGGCGCCGCGCCCGAAGACCTGGCCGGCTTCGTTGCCGATGACACAGCCCACACGGGGGTTGGGTTCCGTCAAGCCGAATGAAGTTTCGGCCAGGGCCAGTGCTTCGAGCAGGCGCTGGTGGTCCAGCGGGGTCAGGGGCATGCGGCTTTGGTGACCGGCAACTCAGGTTCGGGGCTGATGAAGATAGGTGTTGCCCAGGTAGGGCGCCACGCTGTCGGAAGGGCAGCTCGCTGCTGCCAGGATCACCAGAAAGTTCTGGTTGGTCAACGACGTTGTCACGTTCGCGTAGTTCAGTGGGTGAACGGCGTTGTTGCCAGGCACGGGGTCGTCGAATGTGGCCGGTGAAGGGCCCGGCGGCGGCGTGTAACGGCACACCTTGTAGGTGCCGGGAATGGTGTCCGCAGCCACCGCGTCCAGAAGCTTGAGGGTCGACCGGCCTGACCAGGTCCTCGGGCTCAGGGTCTTGGTAGGCACCAGGCAGAAGTAGGGGACGGGAAGCAGCGCCACGTTGGCATAACACTCAGGGGCTGAAGGCGGCGTTGGCGATGTGGTGGCAGTCACCTCGACACTGGGTACGTGGCCACTGGGCACACTGTCAGATGGCGGCAGCGCAGAGGGCGATGTGCCCAAGACGGAGAAGTTGATGTAGCCGCTGAGCAGCAGCCCCGACACCTCTGTGCAGCCCGCGTAGGTGATGTCGGTCGGAACCACGGTGCAAACTTTCTCCACCAGGCCCGTGGCGTTGCTGAAGATCCACTGCCGAGTGCCGGAGCCTGGTGGAGAGAACATGCTCCTGCCGGGGTCGAAGCTGATGGGTGTGGCGTTCACCGGCATCGTCGGGTGTCGGCCACCCGGCCGCTGCGGCGCCGCCCGATCGCCACGCAGGCCGAGTGTCGCAGCCAGTTCGGGTGCAACGCCGGCCACCGTGGTTGTCAACTGCACACCTTGGTTGGGGGTGGTGCCGGTGTTGTAGCGGTCCGACCAGGCGACATCCACCGACAAGGTCTTGAACTGCGGCCCGTCGGCAGCCGGGTCGACGACGTTCGTGGTGATCTTGAACGTGGTGTTGGCAAAGCCCGTGGGCACCACCACGTCGGCTGTCGCGACGGAATTGATGTCGGCGAAGTTGTGGTCCGCGGGGTCGGCAAGCGTGTTGAAGGCGCGCATCGCCTCGACCTGCTCTTGCGCCATGCGCACGGCCTCGGAGCGCTGTTTGGAAACGTCGGAGTTGTAGCGCAGGGTGGCCTGCATGCCGACCACGCCAAGCAGGCCGAAGGCCATCACGGCCAGGGCCACCAGGGCCTCGATCAGTGAGACCCCACGCGAACGGTGGAGCTTGTTCATCGGAAGTCTCTCCAGGAGCCGGGCGCACGCACGAAGGTGCCGACGTTGTGGCGCACTCGCGCCAGCACGTCGGCGTCGTAAGTCAGGGTCGATGTGCCAGTGCCGGACACGCCGCCTTCGGCCACCACCGCGCCGATGACTTCGCCAGCGCCGTCGGTAGCCCAGGCACTCAGTCCTGCGGCCGGGTCCAGGCGGTTGTAGACCATGCCGTGGATCTTGGCGCCGGCGGAAGTGAACTTGAGGCCGCCGTTGACGACGAGCAGCACCGGCTCAGCGGCAGAGCCAATGTTCGCGTCGGCGTTCAGTGGGCCAGTCAGCCACAGCGGCCGATGCGGATTGAGCAAGATCGCGGTGTTCACCGCGGCGGCCGAGCAGCCCGAGGGGCAGTCCACCACCAGCGCTGCCTGTTGTGTGCGGAAGGTTTCGAGCCGCATGTTGAAGAAGCTGGCGAACATGCGGTCAGGCGTTGTGAAGGTGCCGACGGCCGGCAGGTTGAGCGCGGTGTCGTTTTCGATGATCGAGCTGGCGGCCGGGGTGCCGGGCGTGGTGCTCAGATTCGCGACCATGCTCGCGTCAATCGCATTACGGGCGTGCACTGTGATGCCCGATCCAGAAGGGCTGGTGTTGGCCACCACCAAAGGCGCATTCACCGGGCCGCCGGCAGTCAAGGTCGCGACCGGCAGGCCCGCCGGGCCGCCCGTCAGCGCCAGCACAGCGGACAGCAGCACACGACCTTCGTTGAGTGCACCCCGGCCCTCAAAGGACAAACACTGGTCGCCACCAACCGGGTCCACGCGTGTGCACCCCACAACTTCGGCACGGATGGTGCCCGGCTGGCGCGGGTCGGTGGGCGTCGTCGGGTCTGCGCCGGCCACCATGAATCGCACGCGGAACGCAGGCCAGACACCCGGGTCGGTGGGGGCCGTCAAAGAAGGTACGCCACTGTCGGGGCACTTGCAGTCCCAACCGGTCGGTGTGCGCACGCAGGCCGGTGTCAGCGAGGCCCCCGCAGACAGCACCGGGGTGATCTTGCCGGTGGTGGCGTTGACGTTCAGGTAACGCTGCCGGAAGCTGGTGTCGGCAGCACTGCTGCTCTTCAGGCAAGAGTCATTGATGCGGCCAAAGTTGAGCATCGAGATCGCCCATTCCAGGCCCGCTTCGGCGGCTTCCAGCGCCTGTGTGGACCGGTACTGGTTGGCCGATGTGCGTTGTTCGAAGATGAGGTTGCGGCTGGTGTAGGCAGCCACCAGCGAGATGATGAAAAACAGCACCATCACCACGACCAGCGTGGCGGCTCCAGCTTGTTTGCGACGGGTGTTCATTCGGGGCAAGCCCCCGGGCTGACGATGTCGTTTCGCAGGCGAACACGTGTGCGCATCGTGCGCTGGACTTCGCTGGCCCGCAGGGCATGGGCCTTGATCTCGACGTCGATTTCCCGCACCTCCACGGCGGGCCAGCAGCTGTCGTCGCCGGTGCCGGGGCAGGGCTTGGCGCAGGGCAGCCGGATGGGCGCGCCTGCGTTGGTCTTGGTGAAGGCAAGGCTGTCGACCACCATGACCTTGTTGTCAGTCAGTGACTGCCAACCCATGCCCGCGGCACTCCCGAGATAGGTCCGGATCGTGCCGCTGGTCAGCTCATAGCCGAACTCGGTCGCAGGTGTGCCACCTGGCTCGTACCTGAAGTCGATCTTGTCACCGGCAGGCAGACTGACCAGAGCAAAGCCGTTGGGAGAAATCGGGCCCGCCTCCGGGTACCAGACCATCTTGAGTGCATTCACCTCGGTGACTGACCCAGCGCGGCGAAGGTCACGGGTCATGAGGTCCGACGTGGCGCGCAGATCCTGCTGCAGTTGGGTCTCGGTCAACAAGCGGCGGTTTTCAACCAGTTGGCCCGTCATCAACAGCGACGCGGCCGCGACGATGACCAGGCCGATCGCCACCCCCACCATCAACTCGACGATCGACAGCCCGGACTGAAGCGGGCGGCGGCTTCGTCCAGGTCGCCTGCGCAGGCTCAGCATGGCTCGCCCCCTACCCTGGAGCCGGCAGGTGCACAGTAGCCCACGCGACCCGAGATGCCGAAGAAGTTCTCGAACTTGCGCGTGCTGTCGATGAAGGTCGCGACACGAAACTCGGTCAGGGGCACATTGCTGAAGGCCGCAAATATCGGCGACATGCCGCCTGTGCGGGGCAGGATCGTGAACTTGTCCATCGTTGAAACATGGGCCACCGTCACCGACTGAGAGTTGGGCAATTGCACCGCTCGAATCTCGGTTGTCGAGGGATCCGTGCAGCGCAAGCCTTCGGCCGCAGTGCAGTCGCATTCCGGTGAAGTCAAGCTGTCATTCCGGGCGTAGATGATGTAGCACGACATGCCGCTGACGCCGCTGACCTGCTGGAACCTGATCTGCACGAACGTGCCGCGGCTCACGGCCTCGCTGCGCGCAAAGGCCAGATCGGTCACCACCTGCGCATTCACCCCCCGCAGCCGCTGCATCAGGATCATGTCGCGGAACGATGGTGCGGCCAGGGTGACGATGATGGCCACCAGGGCCACCACGATCATCAGTTCGATGAGCGTGAAGGCGGCGATCCGTGAACGGCGGCTGCGCATCATCGGCTCCAGCACAGGTCGGAAGCAGCGTAGGTGAAGGTCGTGCAAGTGGCGCAGCTGGCGTACTTGATGTTGCCGCCGTTCACTTTCACGCTGAGCTTGGCGCAGGAGCCGTCCTTGACCTGCGAGGTGCCACTCACCGCCTCCGCGGTCACTTCATAGCCGGTGGCCGATGGCGAACCGATGCTCAGGGCGTAGTAACCACCCGGCGCCGTGGGCGTGGCGATGCTGACCTTGGCCAAGGTGTCGGCGTAGCTGGGGTTGTTGCTGCGGTAGCGCTCCTGCGCCTGCTGCAGGGCCGACAAGGCAGCAAAGGCCTCGGAGCGCCGGCCCTTGCGGATCGAGTCCATGAAGCTGGGCAGCGCCACCGCGACGATCACGCCGAGCACCACGACAGTGATCATCAGCTCCACCAGCGTGAAACCACGGTGGCGGGGTCGGCCGAAGTCTCGTGCGGGGTGGGCAGAGGTGTTCATGTCGTCCCGAAGGCGGGCTCCAGCACCTGCCGTGCCGCCTGTCGCCACCGGGCGGCCGTTGGTCAACTTTTGGCTCAAGCTTGGGGGGAGTCAGCACGTAGGGTGGCCGCTCACCTTGCCGTCGGGAGAGCAGGTGCGAACGCGGCCCATGATGTTGACCACCTGGTGGATGGCCGAGCCATTGCGTGCGTGCAACCGCAGGGTGCCGGTGGGTGTGACGGTGCCCCGGTCGGGGTCGAACAGCATGCTGGCCGAGCTGGCGCTGATGCGCACGTCGTGTTCAGGACCGAAGCTGACGGTGCGAAGCGCTTGTGCATCGCCGGTGCAGACCGCCGTGTTGTCGCCCGTGCAGGTGCAGTCCTTGGCCGCGCCGGTGTGCACCACGTAGCAGCTGAGCGCGCCCGTCACGTGCACGCTCAGGCGCACCGGTGCGCGGTGGGCGACGGCCAGGCTGCGCGCCAGGCGAAGGTCGGTGGCCAGCTGGGCCGACACGCCTTCCAGGTGGCGGCGTTCCAGCACCTGCTTGAAGCCCGGTGCCGCGCTGCCCACGGTCACCACCAGCACGGCCATCGAGATCAGCGACTCGACCAGGGACAGGCCGCGCTGGGCGGGGCGGGCGGGGGCTTGTTTGGGCTGCTTCATCGGGTGCTCCTGCAGTGGATCGGATGAAGATCACTGTAGGAAAGCGGCGCGCTTGCCGCGTCCCCATGGCAGGTGCCTGGGGCACGGCACCGTGGAGGGCACCCACCCACACCCCCAGGCGGGGGCCCCCACCCCCGGCTCAGATGTCGCGGATCAGCTGCCGGAAGGCGTCCACGTCTTCGAACTCGCGGTAGACGGACGCAAAACGCACATAGGCCACCTTGTCGATGCGCTTGAGTTCGCGCATCACGAGTTCACCCAGGCGCGCGGTGGGCATTTCCTTGGCGCCGCTGGCCAGCAGCTTGTCCTGGATGCGGTCCAGTGCGGCGTCGATCTGCTCGACGCTGACCGGGCGCTTGCGCAGCGCCAGGGTCATCGAGGCGCGCAGCTTGGATGGGTCGTACTCCACCCGCGAGCCGTCTTTCTTCACCACCCAGGGCATGGCAATCTCGGTGCGCTCGTAGGTGGTGAAGCGCTTCTCGCAGTGCAGGCAGCGGCGCCGCCGGCGCACCACGTCACCTTCGTCGGACTCGCGTGTCTCGACGACCTGGGTGTCTTCGTGGGCGCAGAAGGGGCAGCGCATCAGGCGGCCGGTTGCCTACCCGCGGTACACGGGAAAGTCACGTGTCAGAGCCGCCACCTTGGCACGCACGGCAGCGATGTTGTCCTTGTCATGCGGCTTGTCCAGCACGTCGGCAATCAGGTGCGCGGTCTGGCGCGCCTGCTCTTCCTTGAAGCCGCGTGTGGTCATGGCCGGCGTGCCCAGACGGATGCCGCTGGTGACCATGGGCTTTTGCGGATCGTTGGGGATGCCGTTTTTGTTGCACGTCATGTGCGCTTCGCCCAGGATGGCCTCGGCTTCCTTGCCGGTCAGGCCCTTGGGACGCAGGTCGACCAGCATGACGTGGCTTTCTGTGCGGCCGCTGACGATGCGCAGGCCCCGTGCGATCAGCGTGTCGGCCAGCACCCGTGCGTTGGCCACCACTTGTGCCTGGTAGGCCTTGAAGGCCGGCGTCAGCGCCTCATGGAAGGCCACCGCCTTGCCGGCGATGACATGCATCAGCGGGCCGCCCTGGATGCCGGGGAAGATGGCGCTGTTGATCTTCTTGGCGATGGCCTCGTCGTTCATCAGGATGATGCCGCCCCGCGGGCCACGCAGGCTCTTGTGCGTGGTGCTGGTCACCACATCGGCATGGGGCACCGGGTTGGGGTAGACACCAGCGGCGATCAGGCCCGCGTAGTGCGCCATGTCGACCATGAAGTAGGCACCGATGGCCTTGGCCACCTTGGCAAAACGTTCGAAGTCGATGTGCAGGCTGTAGGCGCTGGCGCCGGCGATGATGAGCTTGGGCTTGTGTTCGTGGGCCAGGCGTTCCATGGCTTCGTAGTCGATGGCCTCCTGGGCGTCCAGGCCGTAGTGAACCACTTGCCGCTCATGTTCAGCGGCATGCCGTGGGTCAGGTGGCCGCCTTCGGCCAGGCTCATGCCCATGATGGTGTCGCCGGGCTGCAGCAGGCCGAAAAACACCGCCTGGTTGGCCTGGCTGCCGGAGTTGGCCTGCACATTGGCGAAGTTGGCGCCGAACAAGGTCTTCAGGCGGTCGATGGCCAGCTGCTCGACCACGTCGACATGTTCACAACCGCCGTAGTAGCGCTTGCCTGGGTAGCCCTCGGCGTACTTGTTGGTCAGCTGCGAACCCTGCGCGGCCATCACGGCGGGCGAGGTGTAGTTTTCGCTGGCGATGAGCTCGATGTGCTCTTCCTGGCGCTTGTTCTCGGCCTGGATGGCGGTCCAGATCTCGGGGTCAACAAGCGCAAGGGTGGACGTGGAACGGTCGAACATGGCAGTCCTCTTCGGATGAAGGGCCAACGAGCGCCAGCAGCGGCGCCAGCAGCAAACACTGGCGGTGCGCGGTCGAGGGCTGCCCAGGCGAACGGCTGAAGCCGCAACAGCAGGGCTGCCACGGCCCGCGCTTCCTGGTGGTCATCCACCTCGGGGAGTGCCCCCTATCGCCAGTCGCGCAGGCCTGAAGTGTAGCGCCCGCGGGCGGCGGGGTTCAGTGTCTGCTCAGCGGAGCAGGGCGACCTGTTCGACGGTACCCATCACGGCAGAAGCCGACTGCTCAGGGGCGGGGATGGCGGCCTCGCTTGGTGACGCGTCAGCGCTGTCGACAACACGAAGGGTGCCTGCAGGCGGTGTGTTGGGCGCGTTCAGCGGCACCGGCCGACCATCGGCCACATTGCGCATGTGCGCCTGCTCCAGCATCACCTTGGCGGCATAACCGCCGTCGCTTTCCAGCAGCGCCGCGCCCACGTAATAACGCAGCCCCTCTTGAACGCTTCCGGCGCGGGCGATGCACTCTTTCAGCACCTGCACACCCACCCGCAGGTTGCTGATGGGATCGAATGCCGCCCGGGTGCCACCGAAGGACTCGTATTTGTCGTCGTGCACCCGCGTCATCACCTGCATCAGGCCCTGCGCTCCCACCGGGCTTTGTGCAAAGGGGTTGAAGCGGGACTCGATCGCCATGATGGCCAGGATCAGCGTTGGGTCCAGGCCGGCGCGTTGGCCGATGACCCAGGCTTCCTGCACCAGCGCGCCCACGGGTTCGGGCGCCACCTTGTAGCGGCGCGAGATCCAGGTGGCCAGCGTGACCTGTTCGCGGCTCAGGGCCTTCAGGTCAGCCGCGGTGGCGCGCAACACCGCATCGGGCTCGGACAGGCCAGTCAGCACATTGCCCGTCGCCAGCTCTCGCGCTTCGTGGCGCGTTTGCAGCCATTGCAGCGTGTGCACCTCGACCTGCTGCCGAACCTCGGCGCGGCTGGCGGCAAAAAACACCAGGGCCAGGGCAGCCAGGCCCAGCAGCGCCAGGCCGTTGTGGCCCACTTCGAGCATGCCGCGACCCACGTCGCGGACAAAAACCGAAACCGACCGGCCGGCGGCGTGGCTGGCCCGGTGCAGCAATTCGCTGGCTGGCATCGAGTCTTCTCCCTTTGGCTGCAAGGCCCGCGGCGGCCGGGGCTCGCTGCAGGGTCACAGTGATAATCGTCTGCAGGCCGTGCGCCCCGGTGTTGGGCGTCTGCGGTCCTGCTGCATGGTGTCTACCGGCCGCTGCGATCGTGCATGCGCTGTTGCGGGTAAACCCTGAAACATCAGGTGTGGCGCGATTCTAGGAAGCGCCTAATACCCGGTCAAGTCTATAGATTTCACTTCTGATACATAAAAGCAATGAAGTACAGGGACTTGAGGGACTTCATCCAGCAGCTGGAGTCGATGGGCGAGCTCAGAAAGCTCAGCCAGTTGGTGTCTCCGCACCTGGAAATGACGGCGATCGGGGACAAGTTGCTTCGATCCGGCGGGCCGGCGGTGCTCTGTACGAATCCCCAGGGTTACAAAATTCCCTGCCTGATCAACCTGTTCGGCACCCCCAGACGGGTGGCCCTGGGCATGGGGGCACAGGAAGTCGGCGAACTGCGACAGGTGGGCCAGCTGCTGGCCAGCCTGAAAGAGCCAGAGCCGCCGAAGGGCCTGAAGGACGCCGGCAAGCTGCTTCAGATGGGCAAGGCGCTGTGGGACATGAAACCGGCCTTGCGTGGCAGCGCACCCTGCCAGGACGAGATTCTGGAAGGCGACGACATCGACCTGGCCCGCCTGCCCGTGCAAACCTGCTGGCCGGGTGATGCCGGCCCACTGATCACCTGGGGCCTGGTCATCTCACGCGGACCGCAATCCGTGGCGGCGCCGCGCTCGCGGCAGAACCTGGGCATCTACCGCCAGCAGGTCATCGGCCGCCGGCAGGTCATCATGCGTTGGCTGGCCCACCGCGGCGGCGCGCTGGACTTCCGTGACTTCGCGCGCGCCAACCCGGGCCGGCCGTTCCCGATCGCGGTGGCGCTGGGGGCCGACCCCGCCACCATCCTGGGTGCCGTGACGCCGGTACCCGACAGCCTGTCGGAGTACCAGTTTGCCGGCCTGCTACGTGGCAGCCGCACCGAGGTGGTGGCCAGCGGCGTGGGTGAAGCCGGCCTGATGCTGCAGGTACCGGCCAGCGCCGAAATCGTGCTCGAAGGTCACATCCCACCAGCCGCCCCCGGTTTTGTGGGCGAGTCCGACCGGGGCGTGAAGCTGAAGGAAAAGGACGGCTACCTGCATGCGCTGGAAGGCCCCTTCGGCGACCACACCGGCTACTACAACGAACAAGACTGGTTCCCGGTGTTCGAGCTGTCGCGCCTGACCCACCGGCGCGACCCGATCTACCACTCCACCTACACCGGCAAGCCGCCCGACGAGCCTGCGGTGCTGGGTGTGGCGCTGAACGAAGTGTTCGTGCCCATCCTGCAAAAGCAGTTTCCCGAGATCACCGACTTCTACCTGCCGCCAGAAGGTTGCAGCTACCGCCTGGCCATCATCTCCATCAAGAAGGCCTACCCGGGCCATGCCAAGCGTGTGATGTTCGGGCTGTGGAGCTTCCTGCGCCAGTTCATGTACACGAAGTTCATCGTCGTGACCGACGACGACGTGGACATCCGCGACTGGAACGAAGTGATCTGGGCCATCACCACGCGCATGGACCCGGTGCGCGACACCACGCTGGTGGAGCACACACCCATCGACTACCTGGACTTCGCTTCGCCGGTCAGCGGCCTGGGCGGCAAGATGGGGCTGGACGCCACGAACAAGTGGCCAGGAGAAACCAGCCGCGAATGGGGCCGGACGATCCGGATGGATGATGCGGTGCAGCGCCGAGTGCAGTCGATGGTCGACGAACTGCTGCAGCCCGTGAAATGAGGGGCCATCCGCTGCTTCGGGGCTTCGGCGGGCTGACGGTCCATCTGTGCTGATGGATGAACGATCAGCTTGCCGCGATGGCGTTGGCAGCGTAGTCTGAGGCTGCCTGATATCAGGCACCACAGACGGCGCACTCGGTGCGCGTCAGGGGCCCCGGACCTCATTCCTCCGGAGCTCCACTGGCAGCCTCGCTGCCCAGCCCCTCCAGCCGGCAACGGTCTGGAGGGGTTTCGCGTTGGGGCCGGGCGCGGCCGAAGGGCATAGACCCTCAAGGGGTCGCGGGGTGACTGACGGGCTTGGATAATCGCCGCTTGCCGGCCGCTTGCGGCCGTGACACGCAGCGCCGACCGTGTGCGCTCATCTGGTGGGGCGGACTTTGGGTTGCCGCGCCAACCGACCGGGGATCCCTTTGTTCCAGCGATTCGAAAAACTCGTGCATCCCTACCCGGAAGCACCTGCAGCACCACCACCGACGCAGTTCTTTGCGTTCCTGTGGGCCTGCACACGTGGTGTGCGGCCCTACCTGGCGCTGGTGACGCTGTTCACGGCCGCCATCGGCGCCTTCGAGGCCCTGCTCTTCAGCATGATGGCCCACGTGGTGGACCTGCTGGCCAAGGTGGAGCCGGCGCAACTGTGGCAACAGCACGGCAGCCTGCTGGCCATCCTGGGCGGTGTGCTGCTGTTCAGCGTGCTGTTTGCCGCGATGCAGGCGCTGTTCAAGTACCAGGGCATCTTCAGCAACTTCCCGATGCGCATGCGCTGGAACTTCCACCGCCTGATGCTCGAGCAGAGCATGTCCTTCTACCAGGACGAGTTTGCCGGCCGCATCTCGACCAAGGTGATGCAGACCTCGCTGGCGGTGCGCGACACCTGGCTCATCTTCACCGACATCCTGGTCTATGTGGTCATCTACTTCGGCACCATGGTGGCGGTGGTGGGTGCCTTCGACCCCTGGCTGACGGTGCCCTTCCTGGGCTGGCTGGTGCTGTACGTGCTGACGCTGATGTACTTCGTGCCGCGCCTGGCCAAGGTGGCGCAGTTGCAGGCCGACGCCCGTTCGCTGATGACCGGGCGCATCACCGATGCCTACACCAACATCGCCACGGTGAAGCTGTTTTCCCATTCCAACCGCGAGGCGGGTTTTGCACGCAGCGCGATGCAGGAATTCATGGTCACGGCCTACGGCCAGATGCGCCTGGTATCGGCCTTCGAGGTGGTGAACCAGTTCCTGAGCGTGGCGCTGATCGCCTCCATCACCGTCACCAGCCTGGTGCTGTGGACCGAGGCGGCCGTGGGCGTGGGCGCGGTGGCGGCGGCCACGGCCATGGCCTTCCGGCTGAACGGCATCTCGCACTGGGTGATGTGGGAAATGGCTTCGCTTTTCGAACACATCGGCACCGTGCAGGACGGCATGGCCACGCTGTCACGCGGCCGCACCGTGGTCGACCGGCCCGACGCCAAGACGCTGCAGGTGCCACGCGGCGAAGTGCGTTTCGAGAACGTCACCTTTGCCTACGGCGGCAAGCGCAAGGTGGTGGACGGCCTGAACCTCCACATCCAGCCCGGTGAAAAAATCGGCCTCGTGGGCCGTTCGGGTGCCGGCAAGAGCACCATCGTCAACCTGCTGCTGCGTCTGTACGACGTGGAAGGTGGACGCATCCTGGTCGACGGCCAGGACATTGCCGGCGTCACTCAGGACAGTCTGCGCCGCCAGGTGGGCATGGTCACGCAGGACACCTCGCTGCTGCACCGCTCGGTGCGCGAGAACATCGTCTACGGCAGGCCCGATGCGAGCGAAGAGGAAATGCTGCGCGCGGCAGAACGGGCAGAAGCTGCCGACTTCGTCACCGGCCTGACCGACCCCAAGGGCCGCCAGGGTTACGACGCCCACGTGGGTGAGCGCGGCGTCAAGCTGTCGGGCGGGCAGCGCCAGCGCATCGCCATTGCGCGGGTGATGCTCAAGGACGCGCCCATCCTCTTGCTGGACGAAGCCACCAGCGCGCTGGACAGCGAGGTCGAAACCGCCATCCAGCACAGCCTGTACAAGCTGATGGAAGGCAAGACGGTGGTGGCCATCGCACACCGCCTGTCCACCATCGCGGCCATGGACCGGTTGGTGGTGATGGACCGCGGGCGCATCGTCGAGGTGGGTGACCACAAGACGCTGCTGGCCGCCGGCGGCATTTATGCACGCCTGTGGTCTCACCAGAGCGGGGGTTTCCTGGCCGAGGACCTGGACGAGGGCGAAGTGGGCGAACTGGACGACTCGGCAGCCGCGCCGATCGCCGCGCCGGGGCATCCGACCGACCGGCCGCCAGCCAACGAACAGAGCCGGGAGCGGGCAGCCGACTGACGGCCCCGAGGCCCGGCGCAGGCTAGCGCGGTTCGGAATCGGCGGTGGTGCCCGGTGACACCATCGGCCGAGTTTCGGTCCAGGCCTGCGCGCTGCTGCCAAAAGCAGGTGCCTGGGCCATGCGGCTCATTGCCGCTTCGACGGTGCTGCGACGTTGCAGTTGGTCATCGTCGGGCGGGGGTGTCAGCGCGTTCAGGTCCACGTCCACTCGCACCACGGGCGCGCTGGCAGGCACAGGCGTTGCGAAACGTGGCGCGCGGGCCTGGCTTTGGCGACGCCAGTGTTCCCACAGGGCCACGGCAATCGCCACTCCCAGCAAAGCGAGTGCGCCGTAGGCCAGGGTGGAGAAAAAGCTTTGCATCCCGGAGCTATCGGCGCCAGGGCGCCGGACTTGAGCCGGGCGAAGGCAACATCGGCAACCGTCACACTTGCCCTCGGCCGCCCGCGGATGTCGGCCAGGCGTGACAATGCCACTCCGCCTGCATGTGTCGGCCTTGCCGACCTGCCCCTCAGCCTGTGAACGACCTCGCCCCGCCCCCGGCGCGCAGCCCGGCATCTGCCGCTGCCAAGCCCATCACCAGCTACAAGCCCTTCTGGGCCAAACGGCTGGGGCGCGCGCCTTTCCTGCCCATGAACCGGGCCGAGATGGAACGCCTGGGCTGGGACAGCTGCGACATCGTCATCGTCACCGGCGACGCGTATGTCGACCACCCCAGCTTCGGCATGGCCGTCATCGGCCGTGTGCTGGAAGCCCAGGGTTTCCGTGTCGGCATCATCGCGCAGCCCGACTGGCAAAGTGCCGGCGCCTTCCAGGTGCTGGGCAAGCCGAAGCTGTTTTTCGGCGTTGCCGCCGGCAACATGGATTCGATGATCAACCGCTACACCGCGGACCGCAAGATCCGCAGCGACGACGCCTACACGCCTGGCGGCCAGGGTGGCAAAAGGCCCGACCGCGCGACGCTGGTCTACACGCAGCGCTGCAAGGAAGCCTGGAACGACGTGCCGGTGATCATCGGCGGCATCGAGGCCAGCCTGCGCCGCATCGCACATTACGACTACTGGCAGGACAAGGTGCGCCGCAGCATCCTGGTCGACAGCAAGGCCGACCTGCTGCTGTACGGCAACGCCGAGCGCGCCATCATCGAAGTGGCACACCGGCTGGCAAAGCGCGAGCCGGTCGAACACATCACCGACGTGCGCGGCACGGCCTTCATGCGCCGCACCGACGAGGCCGGCAAGGCTGCGTTTGCCGACTGGTTCCAGATCGACAGCACCGACGTCGACCGGCCGGGGCGCATCGATTCGCACATCAATCCCTACCTGAGCACCGAAGACGCAGCGGCTTCGGTGGGTGAGACGTGCGCCAAGGGCGACAGCCCTGCCCCCAGCCCTCTCCCGGGGGGAGAGGGAGCAAGACCCGTGGCCATGCCGGTGTCGCGCAGGGCCGGCGCTGTTGCGATGCCAGCGCGTGAGCGCACCGTGGTGCGGCTGCCCAGCTACGAACAGGTGGAGAGCGACGCCGTGCTCTACGCCCACGCGAACCGCGTGCTGCACCTGGAAACCAACCCCGGCAATGCACGCGCCCTGGTGCAGGCACATGGCGACCGCGACTTGTGGGTCAACCCACCGCCGATCCCGCTGAGCACGGCCGAGATGGACCACGTGTTCGACCTCGAGTACGCGCGCAGCCCGCACCCCTGTTATGCCGACGAAAACGGCAGCCACGACCACGCCACCAAGATCCCGGCGTGGGAAATGATCCGCTTCAGCGTCAACATCATGCGCGGCTGTTTTGGCGGCTGCACCTTCTGCAGCATCACCGAACATGAAGGCCGCATCATCCAGAGCCGCAGCGAAGACTCGGTCATTCGCGAGATCGAGGACATCCGCGACAAGGTCAAGGGCTTCACGGGTGTGATCAGCGACCTGGGCGGGCCTACCGCCAACATGTGGCGCATCGGCTGCAAAAGCCCGCAGATCGAAGCCGCCTGCCGCAAGCCCAGCTGCGTCTACCCCGGCATCTGCAGCAACCTGAACACCGACCACGGTCCGCTGATCAAGATGTACCGCCGCGCACGGGCGCTGCGCGGCGTGAAGAAGATCCTCATCGGCAGCGGCCTGCGCTACGACCTGGCGGTGAAGAGCCCGGAGTACGTGAAGGAACTGGTCACGCACCATGTCGGCGGTTACCTGAAGATCGCACCCGAGCACACCGAAGGCGGGCCGCTGTCGAAGATGATGAAACCCGGCATCGGCAGCTACGACCGCTTCAAGCAGATGTTCGAGCAGTACAGCGCCGAAGCGGGCAAGAAGCAGTACCTCATTCCCTACTTCATCGCCGCGCACCCGGGCACCAGCGACGAAGACATGATGAACCTGGCCATCTGGCTGAAGCGCAATGGCTTCAAGGCCGACCAGGTGCAGACCTTCTACCCGAGCCCCATGGCCACCGCCACGGCCATGTACCACACCGACCTGAACCCGCTGAAGGGCATCAGCCGCGATGTCGGGCCGGGCCGGCGCGCCGAGAAGGTGGACATTGTTCGGGGTGAGCGCCGCCGCCGCCTGCACAAGGCCTTCCTGCGCTGGCACGACCCCGACAACTGGCCACTGCTGCGAGAAGCGCTGAAGGCGATGGGCCGCGCCGACCTGATCGGCAACGGCAAGCATCAGCTGATTCCCACCTTCCAGCCGGCGTCGGGCGCGGGCTATGTCAGCGCGCGGCGCAAGAACAGCACGGCGGCGGGCACCCGCACGTCGACCGTCACGCAGGGGCGGGTGCTGACGCAGCACACCGGGCTGCCGCCGCGGGAAACCGGCGCGGCACGCAAGAAGCCGCGCTGAGGGGCTCTGCGGCCAACCCCCTCGAGTCCGGGGGTGGGCCCCGGTGCAGACCCGCTCCCCCGGTGATCGCGGCGGGTGGTAGCTTCCGCCGCTGGTTCAAGAAACACTCAAGGGGACTCCATGCGCATCACATTCGGCCGCCTGCTGGCAGGGCTGGCACTGGCGGGGGCCGGCATGGCCTCGCAGGCCGCCACCTTCACCAATGCCTACTACTTCGGCGACAGCCTGACGGACACCGGCAACATCCTGGCGCTGACGGGTGGCGCCACGCCGGTGGCACCGTACCTGCCGGGCCGCTTCTCCGACGGTCCGGTGTGGGCCGAATACCTGGCCGCCGGCATCGGCCTGCCCAGCTCGTCCACGGCGTCTTTGCTGGGGGGCAACAACTACGCCTTCGGTGGCGCCCGCACGGCGGGTGGTTCGATCCCCAGCCTGTTGGCACAGGTGGGCAGCTTCACCGGCGGTGCGGCGGCGCTGGACCCGGGCGCGCTGTACGTGGTGGTGGCTGGCGGCAACGACATGCGCGACGCACGCACCGCCTTCCCGACCATGGACGCCGCGGGCGCCGCGGGCCGCCTGGCCGCCGCCACCGCGGCCGCCGCCAACTTGGGTACGGCCATCAGCCAACTGGCCGCCAAGGGCGCGCAGAACGTGCTGATCTCCAACCTGCCCGACCTGGGCACCACGCCCGAGGCCGTCGGCCTGGGCCTGGTGGCACCTTCCAGCGACGCCACGCTGCAGTTCAACACGCTGATCAGCGGCCTGGTGGGCTACGGTCAGTCGCTGGGCCTGACGATGAGCTTCCTGGACATGGCCGGTGTCAGTTCGGCCATCCGCACCGACGCGCTCACCAACGGCGGCGCGGTCTACGGCATCACCAACGTCTTCACGCCTTGCGGCGCCTTCGCGGGCTCGATCGGCATCTCCTGCAGCGTGTCGGGCTTCTCGGATGCCTTGCATCCATCGGGCATCGCCCATTCGGTGATCGGCGCTGCGGCAGTGACGGCCGTGCCTGAACCCGCCACCTGGCTGATGATGGCTCTCGGCGTGGCATCGCTGCTGGCCGCGCGCCGCCGCCAGGCCTGAGTTTCAGGCGCGGGACCGTCAGGCGCCGGCTTCGGCCAGCGCCTGTTCCAGCGCCGACAGGTCGGCTTCGGTGTTGTAGGCCTGCACCGACACCCGCACGAAGGTGTGCCCGGCGTGCTGGGTCACCGGTACCTCGATGCGGTGCTGCTCGAACAGCCAGCGCCGCAGACCGTCGGCGTCGGTGCTGCGCACCGGGATAGGCACCATCTGGCCGTAAGCGCTGTCGGGTGCCACGGCCGCCAGGCCATTGCGACGTGTGACCCGTGCCAGCAGCTCGCAGGCCATGTCGTGGCAACGCTGGCGCCGCGCCGGCCAGCCGTGCCGCGCCTGGAAGTCGATGGCCGCGGGCACCGACAGAAACGCCGACAGGTCACGTGTGCCCTGCCATTGCAGGCGGCGCTCCAGCGTGCTGCTGCCGGTGTAGGCGTCGAAGCCGCTGTGGCCGCCGCTGCCGGCCAGGTAACCCCAGCTGACGACGCTGGCGTCCAGCGCGGCCTGGTGTTCGGGCCGCACGTGCAGGAAAGCCGAGCCCTTGGGTGCACACAGCCACTTGTGGCAGTTGCCGGTGTAGAAGTCGGCGCCGACGGCCTGCAGGTCCAGCGGCAGCTGCCCGGGTGCGTGGGCGCCGTCGATCAGCGTCAGGATGCCTGCCCGCCGTGCCAGCGCGCACAGGTCGGCCACCGGAAAGATCAGCGCGGTGGTCGACGTCAGGTGGCTGGCGAAGATCAGCCGTGTTCGTGGGCCGGCTTGGGCCATCAAGGTGTCTGCCCAGCCCTTGCTGTCGAAGGGCAGCGGCACCCGCACCTGGCGGTAGTGCGCACCCGCGCGCTCGCAGACAAACTGCCAGGCGGCGTTGCAGGCACCGTATTCGTGGTCGGTGGCCAGCACCTCGTCACCGGGCTGCAGCGCCAGCGAACGGGCCACGGTGTTGACTGCGGTGGTGGCATTGGGCATGAACACCAGGTCTTCACCGGCAGCGCCGATGTGGGCGGCCAGTTGCTGCCGCGCGGCCGCCAGCAGGCCCGCCGAACGCCGGCCCAGGAACTGCACCGGGTTGCGTTCCATCTCCTGTTGCCAGCGCTGCTGCTGCTCAAGAACCTCGCGCGGGCAGGCGCCGAAAGAACCGTGGTTCAGGAAGACGGTGTCGGGGTCGAGCAGAAAAAGCTTGCGAAGACTCGGCATGATGGACGCGATCTTCGCATCCCGCCAGCACCTCAAGCCGGGGTGTGCACCTCGTCCAGCACGGCTTGCAGGGCATGGTCCCAGTCGCCGACCTCGTCTTCGTTCACCCCCAGCCAGTCGCGTGCGGCGCCCGCGTGCTGCTGCCAGTCGTGTTCGGGCGCCAGCCCTTCACGCTGCCGCATCAGGCCTTCGGCCAGCAGTCCCAGCGCCACCAAGGTCTGCACTTCGGCGTCGGCGCCCTGGCTCTGCAGTTGGGTGAAGTCGTGGTGCAGCCGGATCGACGCCATCACCGGCGGTGCCACCTGCCAGACCCGTGCCACCAGGGCACCCACCACGGCGTGATCGGTGCGGTGGCTGGCGTTTTCGGTGGCCACCATGCTGCGGTCGCGGCGCGCCTGCGCTTCCACCAAGGTGCCGCTGTAACCGGGCATTCGCTGCAGCAGAACCGGCACCCCGACGTGGCAGAACAGGCCGTGCAGGTGGGCCAGCTCGGGCGCCACGCCCGGCAGTTGCTGGGCCAGGAAGTGCATGGCCGCCGCACGCTGGGCCGATTGCTCCCAGAAGCGTTTCAGCCGCGGGTGGTCGGCACGCACGGCCTGGCGCAGCAGCACCTCGGTCAGCAGCGTCACCGTGAGGTCAAGGCCCAGTCGGTTCATGGCCTGGCCGACGCTGCGCACCGGCTGGTCGCCGCCGTAGCGGGCGCTGTTGGCGTTGCGCAGCAAGGTCGCGGCGATGGCCACGTCGCTGCTGGCGATGCGTGCCACTTCCTGCAAGTCGGGCTCGGGCAGCGCCAGCGCGGCGCGCAGGCGCACCAGCAGTGTGGGGCAGGGCGGAATCGTGATCTGGCTCAGTGCGCTGCTGTTGCGCTGGTGGTCCAGGTCAGTGGCGATCTGCCGTGTGAAGGTGCTGGCGGTGGCCGCGGCGGGGCGAGTCGAGATTGGGGATGAGGTGTCGGTCATGCTCGCCAGTCGGGTGCTCATGCCTTATCGGCGCTTTGTCCGCCTTCTGAAGCGCCAGCGCCCGATGGGGCGTTCACGCACAATCCTCGCCCATGGCATCCAGTCTGCTCGCCCTTCTCGACGACATCGCCACGATCCTGGACGACGTGGCCGTGCTCAGCAAAGTCGCGGCCAAGAAGACGGCCGGCGTGCTGGGCGACGACCTGGCGCTCAATGCGCAGCAGGTCTCGGGTGTGGCGGCCGCCCGCGAACTGCCCGTGGTGTGGGCGGTGGCCAAGGGCTCGATGCTGAACAAGCTCATCCTGGTGCCAGCGGCGCTGGCCATCAGCGCCTTTGCGCCCTGGCTCGTGACACCGCTCCTGATGGTGGGTGGGGCATTCCTGTGTTACGAGGGCTTCGAGAAGCTGGCGCACCGCTTCCTGCACGCCAAGGACGACGACGACGAGAGCCGGCGCGCCGAGCGGGTTCTGGCGCTGGCCGATCCGGCCGTCGACCTGGTGGCGCTGGAGCGCGACAAGATCAAGGGGGCGATCCGCACCGACTTCATCCTGTCGGCCGAGATCATCGCCATCACCTTGGGCACGGTGGCCACTTCGCCCTTCGGCACCCAGGTGGCAGTGCTGAGCACCATCGCGATCGTGATGACCGTCGGTGTCTACGGCCTGGTGGCCGGCATCGTGAAGCTCGACGACCTGGGCCTGTGGCTCAGCCAGCGCCCCGGCGCCGCGGCGCAGGCGCTGGGCCGGGGCATCGTGCGCGCTGCGCCCTGGCTGATGAAGGCGCTGTCGGTGGCGGGCACCGCAGCCATGTTCCTGGTGGGCGGCGGCATCCTCGTGCACGGCGTGCCGGCGCTGAACGACGCCATCGTCGGCGCCGTCCAGGGCATGGGTGGCGTGGCCGAGTTCCTGTTGCCGACGCTGGCCAACGCCGTCATCGGCATCGTCGCCGGCGCCTTGGTGCTGGCACTGGTGATGGGCATCAAGAAGATGCGGCCGGCTGCCGTGCCGGCGGGTTCCTGATCAGGGGTTGATGGCCAGCAGTTCGACGTCGAAACGCAGCGTGGCGTTGGGCGGGATCTTGCCGCCGCCCGCGCCCCGCTCACCGTAGGCGATGCTGGCCGGGCAGGTCAGGCGGGCCGTGCCGCCCACCTTGATGAGCTGCACCCCTTCGGTCCAGCACTTGATGACGCGGTTCAGCGGAAAGCTGGCCGGTTCACCGCGCTGGTAGGAACTGTCGAACTCGCGGCCATCGGTGAAGGTGCCGCGGTAATGCACCTTCACGGTGTCGGTGGCGCTGGGCTGCGCGCCCTGGCCTTCCTTGATCATGCGGATGACCAAGCCCGAAGCGGTGACCTTTGCACCCGCTTCGGCGGCGGCCGCCTTCAAGGGGTCGGTCTGGGCTGCCGCAGGCAGCGCGGCGGCAGCCAGCGACACGGCAAAGACAACAGACACACGGGTCAACAGCGGGCGAAGCAGCTTCATGGGCGATGGTTGGGCAGTGGGCAGGGCCGCCATCATCGCAGGCCCGCCGCCCGCCGGCGCCGCGCGGGGGTCAAGGTGTCAGGAATTCGCCCTTGAACCACTGTTCGATCATGCGCTTTTCGTAACCCAGATCTTCGTGCCGCGTGGTGAAGCTGTAGTTCATGTCGGAAAGCCGCGCTTCGCCGCGTTTGAGCGTCTGGCCCTCGGACTGCAAGGTGTAGCGCAGGCTCATCCGCGGCCAGTCGGCACGGCCGCGCAGCACCCGCACTTCGTGCCAGCTGGCCGGCCGGATGTCGCCTGCCAGGTCGAGGTCGGTCACTTCGATCGTCAGTGTCTGGCCTGGCGGCAGGCCCCGTGCCAGCCGCGTGATGTGCGCTGCCAGGACTTGCGTCACACGGTCGCGGTCGGCCACGCTGCGGCCGGCGTCGCTGAAGGTCTCGGGTTCGAGCCAGCGCACGTCCACCTGACCGGCAGCCTGCACGCTGCCGACGCCTGTCAGCAGCAAAACCGCGCCGCACAGGGCGCCCAGGGACTTGTTCATGGCAGCTCCTTCGTCAAGGACGGGGGCCTCCATGGTGCACCCGCGGCAGCGCGTGGTGCACACGGTTTTCGCATCTTTACCCGGACGGCCAAGCCCGTCAGGCCGACCAGCTGTCCTTCAGCGCGGTGATGCGGTTGAAGACCGGCTGCCCGGGCCGGTGGTCCTTGCGGTCGGCGATGAAATATCCATGGCGCTCGAACTGGACACGCTGCTCGGCAGGTGTGTCGGCCAAGCCCGGTTCCAGGTAGGCGGTGACGACCTGCTTGCTCTTGGGGTTGAGCACGTCGCGGAAGTCGCGGCCGCCGGCGTCGGGCTGCGGCTCGGTGAACAGGCGGTCGTACAGCACCACGGTGGCCGGCAGTGCATCGTGCACACCGACCCAGGTGATGGTGCCCTTGACCTTGACCGCGTCGGCGCCGGGCGTGCCGCTCTTGGTGTCGGGCACCACACGGGCCAGCACCTGGGTGACGTTGCCGGCAGCGTCCTTTTCGCAGCCGGTGCATTCGACGACCATGCCGTACTTCAGGCGCACCTTGTTGCCCGGGAAGAGGCGGAAGAAGCCCTTGGCCGGCACCTCGGCAAAGTCGTCGCGTTCGATCCACACCTGCGGCCCCAGGCCGAAGTTGCGCTGACCCAGTTCGGGCCGCTGGGGGTGCGCGGGCGCGTGGCAGGCTTCGATGTGGTCTGCGCTGCCAAAAACTTCTGCCCAGTTGCTCAGCTGCAGCGGCACCGGGTCGAGCACCGCCATCGCGCGGGGCGCCTGGCCTTCCAGGTCGGCCCGCAGGCACTGGTCGAGCACCGCATAGTCGAGCCAGATGTTGGTCTTGCTGGCGCCGGTGCCGTCGGCCATGGCGCGGATCGACGCCGGTGTGTAGCCGCGCCGCCGCATGCCAAAGAGCGTGGGCATGCGCGGGTCGTCCCAACCGGTGACGATGTGTTCTTCCACCAGTGCACGCAGCTTGCGTTTGCTGGTGACCACGTAACTCAGGTTCAGGCGGCCGAACTCGTGCTGGCGCGGCAACGGGCGCGCCAGCAGGCCCCTGTCGGCCAGCTGGTTCAGCACCCAGTCGTACCAGGGGCGCTGGTCTTCGAACTCCAGCGTGCAGATGCTGTGCGTGATGTTTTCCAGCGCGTCCTCGATGGGGTGCGCGTAGGCGTACATCGGGTAGATGCACCAGCGGTCGCCGGTGTTGTGGTGCGTGGCCCGCTTGATGCGGTACATCGTGGGGTCGCGCAGGTTGATGTTGGGCGAAGCCATGTCGATCTTGGCGCGCAGCACCGCGGCGCCGTCGGGCAGTTCGCCGTCGCGCATCTGGCGAAAACGCGCCAGGTTCTCTTCCGGCGTGCGGTCGCGGAAGGGGCTGTTGGTGCCGGGTGTGTTGAAGTCGCCGCGTGTGGCGCGCATCTCGTCGGCGGTCTGTTCGTCCACGTAGGCCAAACCAGCGCCCACCAGCGCCTCGGCGGCGAGGTACATGAAGTCGAAGTAGTCGCTGGCGTAGTACAGGTGGCTGGTGCCGTTCACGTTCCAGTCGAAGCCCAGCCAGGTGACGGCTTCCTTGATGGCGTCGACGTATTCCTGCTCTTCCTTTTCCGGGTTGGTGTCGTCGAAACGCAGGTGGCAGACACCGCCGAAGTCCCGCGCCAGGCCGAAGTTCAGGCAGATGCTCTTGGCGTGGCCCACGTGCAGGTAGCCGTTGGGTTCGGGCGGAAAGCGCGTGCGGATCCTCGCCGGGTCGGGCGGGCCGGCCAGGTGGTCGGCGCCGTCGCCGGGGGTGCCGCCGAAACGGCGCTGGCTCCAGGTGCCGGCCTCCAGGTCGCGCTCGATGATGCCGCGCAGGAAGTTGCTGGCGGGCGGTGTTGCGGAGGTGGAGGCTTTGTCGTGGGCCATGCGTGCGCTGTTGGCAACCCGGTGGTCAGGAGAGCCGTCGATTCTATCGAGCGACCTTCCTGCCGATCACCCCCGGGGCGGGTCGGCAGGCGACCAGCGCATCGACGGCCACACGAACAGCAGCGCCAGCAGCGTGCCGGCGGCCACGTCCCAGGCCACGTGCTGCTTGGTGGCGAGGGTGGACCAAACGATCAGCAGCACCCACAGCACGTTCAACACCTTCGGCCACGTGGGCGCGCCCATCTGCAGCAGGTGCCGGTGCACCCAGCAGGCCGTGAACACCGCGGTGGCGACGTGCAGCGAAGGGCAGGCGTTGCCGGCGGCGTCGACGCCTTGCAGCAGTGCAAAACCCGCGTGCTGCGACACGTCCAGGCGCATCGGGTGCAAGGGCACCGACGTGGGAAAGGCGTAGAAAGCCGCCAAGCCGGCCAGGCACAGCGCCGCCGCCCACAGGCCGTAGACCACGGCCTGGCGCAGGCTGGGCATCAGGCCCGGCGCAAAGCCGACGTAGATCCACAAGGAAACGTAAGGCACCAGCGCCAGCGGCTCGAAGCCCACCCAGTGGTCCAGCGCCGTCAAAGGCATTTCCGTCACCGGGCGCACCGGGTGGCGCAAGGTGTGGAAATAACCCAGGAAGAAGACCCACATGAAGGCCGTGATGCCCAGCGCCTTCAGCACGAAGTGGTAACGCACCCGCTGCATGAACTGCTGCGTCCAGGGGCGCAGCGGGGCGCCCGTCTGGGGGGTCAATGGCGGGGTCCGGCTCGAGGGCACTGCAAGGGCGCCGGCGGCGCTTGTTTTTTGACGGCCGCGAGGTTACCACCGCGGCCGTGCGCCAGGCCTCGCCGCCGTGACCGGCCGGCGGTGCGCGCGCGCCACAGGGCTGGGCCCAGCAGACCGGGCGGCACAGGCATTTGGCGATAATCGCGCCCCACTGCACGCCACCGGCTGCGCTTGTCTGCGCCCCGGGGCCGAAAGGCCGCCGAGCCTGCACGCCCCACCGCCCATTCCAGGCGCCACGCCGGCGCCGATCAGCCCCTTGCAGTAACCCATGAGCCTCGCCTCAGTCCCCACCCGCACCCCCTGCGCCCAGCGCAAGCGCCGCGCCCTGGCCTGGCTGCCGGCCGTTTTGCTGGCCGTGTCCCTGCCGGCCCAGGCCGATGAGCCGCTGTGGGAACTGGGCCTCGGCGTGGGTGGCGTGCGCTTGCCGCACTACCGCGGCAGCGACCAGGCCCACGACCTCGTGCTGCCCGTGCCCCTGGCCATCTACCGCGGCAAGATCTTCCGCGCCACGCGTGAAGGTGCACGAGCCGTGCTGCTGGAAAGCGACCGCTTCGACTTCGACCTGAGCGTGGCCGCCAGCGCGCCCACCGAAAGCGACGACAACCGTGCCCGCCGCGGCATGCCCGACCTGGCCGGCACGGTGGAACTGGGCCCGAACCTGAACTTCACGGTGGCGCAGGGCCGGGACTGGAAGCTGGACCTGCGCCTGCCGGCACGCGCCGTGGTGTCGCTGCAGTCGCGGCCGCAAGACCTGGGCTGGACGCTGAGCCCGGTGCTCAACGTCGACGTGCAGTACCAAGGCTGGAACATCGGTGTGCAAGGTGGGCCCATGTATGGCTCGCGCCGCCACCACGCCTATTTCTACGACGTGGCACCGGTGTACGCCACCGGCTCGCGGGCGGCCTACACCGCCAAGGGCGGTTATGGGGGCTGGCGCCTGACCACGGGTGTGTCACGCCGTTTCGGCTCGATGTGGGTGGGCGGCTTTCTGCGCACCGACAGCGTGGCCCATGCCGCCTTCGAACCCAGCCCGCTGGTGCAGCAGCGCATGCAGCTGAGCTTCGGCCTGGCCGTCAGCTGGGTGCTGGCGACTTCGAGCGAACGTGTCAGCGTCGACAAGTGAAGCCGTGAGCAAGCCGCAGTCTGGCCACACCGCCGAACACCCGGCCGGGCGCCCGGCCTGGTGGCCGCTGGCCTGGGTGGCGCTGCAGCTGCAGTTGCTGCTGCTGGGGCTGATGTCGGTGGCCTGGAACGGTGCCGCGCTGCTGCTGTACCCGCTGCTGCCGCGCGCGGTGGGCCGGCGCCTGGGCCGGGCGATGATCGCCTACGGCTACCGCATCTTCTGGCGCATCGCTGCTGCCGTCGGCATGTTGCGGCTGGATGCCGATGTGCTGGACACGCTGCGCAACGAAGCCGGCCTCATCGTGGTGGCCAACCACCCCAGCATGCTGGACGCACTGATGCTGGTGGCACGCCTGCCGCGCAGCGCCTGCATCATGAAAGCCAGCCTGCTGCGCAACCCTTTCCTGGGGCCGGGCGCACGGCTGGCGCGCTACATCCACAACGACTCCACCTACGGCATGGTGCAGTGCGCGGTGAACGACCTGCAGGACGGCGGCCAGCTGGTGCTGTTCCCCGAAGGCACACGCACCACGCAGCGGCCGCTGAACCCGTTTCACGCCAGCTTCGCGATGATTGCCAAACGGGCCCAGGTGCCGGTGCAGGCGGTGTTCATCGACACCGACTCGCCTTACCTGGGCAAGGGCTGGCCGCTGTGGAAGTTGCCGCCGCTGCCGATCCGCTTTGCGGTGCGCCTGGGCCGCCGCTTCGACCCACCGCAGGACCACCTGGCGCTGGTGCAAGAGGTCCAGGCCTACTACGCAGCCGGCGTGCACAGGCCAGGCACGACACGGGCCGACAGCCCTTCCGACACGGCATGAACCCGTCGCACAGCCACCTGGTGCTGATCCCCAGCTACAACACCGGCGCCACGGTCTACACCACCGTGAAAGCGGCCCGTGCCCACTGGAACCCCGTGTGGGTGGTGGTGGACGGCAGCAGCGACGGCACCGCGCAGGGCCTGCTGGACATGGCGGCCCAGGACAGCGGCCTGCGCGTGTGGGTGTTGCCGCAGAACCAGGGCAAGGGCGCCGCCGTGCTGCATGGCCTGCACCAGGCCGCTGCCGCCGGCTTCACCCACGCGCTGACGATGGACTCCGACGGCCAGCACCCGGCGGCGCTGATTCCCACCTTCATGCAGGCTTCGCAGGCGCGGCCCGAGACGATGGTGCTGGGCCGCCCGGTTTTCGATGCCAGCGCGCCGTTGCTGCGTGTGCGCGGCCGGCGGGTGTCCAACTGGTGGACCAACCTGGAAACGCTGGGCGCCGGCGTGGCCGATTCCTTGTACGGCTTTCGTGTCTACCCGGTCGCCGACCTGGCCGCCGTGATGCAAGGCCAGCCCTGGATGCGCCGCTTCGACTTCGACACCGAAGCCGTGGTGCGGCTGGCGTGGCGCGGGGTCAAGCCGCTGAACATCGACGCGCCGGTGAAGTACCTGACGGCCGAAGAAGGGGGTGTGTCGCACTTCCAGTACGGCCGCGACAACGTGCTGCTGAGCTGGATGCACGCCCGGCTGATGGTGGAATTTGTGATGCGCCTGCCGCTGCTGCTGTGGCGGCGGCTGCGGCGGCTGCCGCCGTTCCAGCCTTGATCGCTGGGCCGGTCTGGGCCGATCAGGCCGACGGTCAGACCGCCAGCGCTTCGTCCTGTGTTTCGCCCAGGGCCGGGAACAGCAGCTTCTCGGGCAATCGCACCAGGCCGCCGGCAGCCTCGATGGCCCGCTGCAGCGGGCTGCCGTCCAGCTGCGGGTAGTCGGCTGCCGCGCGGTCCAGGATTTCGGTGGCCAGCTGCCGCAAGCGCGTGGCCGATTCCTGCAGACGCTGCTTGAATTCTTCCGGCGTGTGCGGGTCCACCAGGCTGCGGTTGAGCTCGACGAACCAGGGCAGCGAAGCCTGGTCCAGCATGATCGGCAGGTTGCGCTTTTGGCTGTGCGCCGACATCTCGCGCACGAAGGTCTGCACGGCCAGGTTCAGCGGCTGCATGCCGGCCATGCGGTCGCGCAGGTGGCTCAGTGCCACCAGGTCGGTCAGGCCCTGGTGGTAGAACAGCTTGGCCAGCACGCCCCAGTAGTAGGTGTAGTCCCAGAACACCTTGATCGGCAGCACCTCGGGGTCGCCGAACAGACCGTACTGGTCGACGTACAGCGCCAGCGTGTTGTCGTAGAAAGACTTGAAGACCTGCTCGTAGACCCGCACGTGCGCGCCGAGGGGCTGGCGCGCGTGGTCGCGTGCCACCAGTTCGGTGATGTAGGTGTTGCCGATGCCGATGAAGTCGCTGCCGGGTGAATAGAACGGGTCGAGGAAACGGCCCGACTCACCCGCCAGCGCCCAGCGTTTGTCCGAGAAGATCTGCGCGCAGTCGTAGGAGAAACGCTTGAAGAAGGCGAAGTCCTGCAGCTTGTCGCGTTTGCCGTCCAGGTCGGCAAACAGGCGCGGCTGGTAGGTCTTGAACCAGTCCATCGCTCGCTCGAAGGTGTTCATGCTGTCCAGCGGGTGGTACCGCGGGTCGGCCACGATGCCCACCGAATGTGACCCGCTGGACAGCGGAATCAGCCACACCCAATAACCTGCGCCGACCAGGTGGTTGGTGGACAGCCAGCGCGTCGGCGACAGGCAGCGTGCCTGCCAGGCCGGGTCTTGCGACCAGCCGTCGGGCACGATGTGTTCGCTGATGCGGAACCACACCGCGTGTGCCGGGTGGGCGTTTTCGCGCGCCAGGCCGAGCTTCTTCTTGATCAGGCCTGCGCGGCCGCAGGCGTCGATGACCCAGCGCGCCTGCGCGGTCTGCAGCGCCTGCTGGCCTTCCTGCCAACGCACCGTGTGCAGCGCATCGGGCTCGTCGTCGGGGGCCAGGACCAGTTCGCGGATCAGCGCGTTGTCGGTGAAGTGCATGCCGCGGCGCTGCACCTCCTGCCCCAGAAAGTTCTCGAAGATGCCGCGGTCGATCTGCCAGCTGCCCACCGGCAAGGGCTTGCTGGCGCCGAGTTCGGTGACCTGGTCGAAGTCGGTGCGGCCTTCGCTGAAGAAAAAGCGGAAGCCGAACTTCTTCAGCTGAGCGTCCATCAGGTGCTGCTTCAGGCCCAGCACGTCGGCAAAGTAGTGGGCGCCGATTTCCACCGTCGATTCACCCACCTTGTGGCAGGCCTCGGGCACGGGGTGGCTGCGCCGTTCCAGCACGAGCACGTCCAGCTCGGGCAGGCGCTGGCGCAGTTGCAGCGCCAGGGTCAGGCCGGCCAGGCCGCCGCCCATGATGATGACGTCGTGTGTGGTGGGGGTGGAATTCATCGAGCAGGCAGCGGCTGATTCAACAGCCTCGCATCATGCCGCAGCCGAGGTGCCCGCTGCTGCTGCCCAGGTTTGCAGCTGCAATTGCAACGACAGCCCCGCCGACAGGGGCCAGGCCAGCCGGGTTTCAACCGCCCCCGCCAGCGATTCCATCATCGGCAGGGCCGCCGAGCTGGCATTGGTCGACAACTGCAGCGCGGTGGTGCTGTGGGGCAAGGGCTGCGCCACGGCTTCGGCTTGCAGTGACCAGTCCATCACCCAGCTCGACCGTGGCCCGGCTGTCGGCGACAGCACCAGGGCCACCGCCAGCAGGCCGCGACTGCGGTTCACGGACGCCAGGGGCCCGACAGCCTGCGTGTCGCCGGCCACCAGCATCACCGGCTGGCCGTCGGCATGGCATTGGCAGGCGGCTTCGAGCAGGCCGGTGGCGAAGGTGTTTTGGAAGGCGGCCAGCGCGGTGCTGGCCGCGGTGCTGCCGCTGCCGATGGCCCAGTAACCCGAAGCCGCGTTGTGCACCGAATGGTGAAAACGGGTTGGCGACAGCAGCAAGGGGTCGCCGGCCAGCGTGCGGCACAGCGCGTCGGTGATCGGCAGGTCGCCATGGGCCGATGCAAACACCGTGGCCAGCGTTTGGGGATCGTGGCCGCTGTCGGCGCTGGCGCGGGCTGCCACTTCCAGTGCCAGCAACACCGCATCGGGCGCGCGCCGGCGTTCGTTGGCGGCCAACAGGGCCGGCGCGGGCCGTGCCGTGGGGCCGGCCGGCAGGGCAGTGGCCGTGGACTCGTCACGCAGCGCCGTCCGTGCCTGCTGCCAGTCGGGCAGGCCGGGCGACCACCAGGCGATGGCGTCGATCCAAAGCCGCCGGGTTGCCGCGTGTGTCATGACCTGCCCCCGCCAAACAGCAGCACCGCGTTGTTGCCTCCAAAACCGAAAGCGTGGCAGGCAGCGACACGTGCCACCGTCTGGCGAGGCGCCGCCTGCAGTTGGCGGCCGAAGGTGTCGCCCAGCGCGGGGTCGGCTTGCGCCGTGCCCACGGTGCCGGCGCACAGGCCGTCGCGCACCGCCAGCACACAAGCCAGCGCGCCCAGCATCCCGGCGGCACCCATGGTGTGCCCCACCAGGCCCTTGATCGCGCTGGCGTGCACGTCGGGGCGGTAGCGGCGTGCGACGAGTGCCGCTTCCACTTCGTCGTTGCGGGCGGTGGCCGTGCCGTGCAGGCTGACGCAGTCCACCGCATCCGCCTGCAGCCCGGCGCGGGCCAGCGCCGCGTCCAGCGCCTGTTCGGCGCCGCGGCCTTCGGGGTGTGGGCTCGACATGTGGTGGGCGTCGTTGGATTCGCCATGTCCGAGCAGGACCACCGGCCCCGGGCCGCGTTGCAGCAGCGCAAAACCCGCCGCTTCGCCGACGCTGATGCCCTGGCGCCCCGCGGCAAAAGGCTGACAGGCCACCGGCGAGACCAGCCCCAGCGCGGCAAAGCCGAACAGCAGGCTGTTGCACAGCACGTCCACCCCACCCACCACCACCGCGTCCACCAGACCCAGGCGCAGCCAGCGTTCGGCTTGCGCAAAGGCCTTGGCGCTCGATGAGCACGCGGTGGAGACGGTCACACAGGGCCCTTGCAGCGCCAGCGCCTGCTGCACGAACTGCGTCACCGCGTGCATGTGGTTGAGCGTGTCGCTGCGCAGCGCGGCCGGGAAGCCGCCGTCGTCGGCCAGTGTTTGGTAGGCCAACTCGGACACGCCGATGGTCGACGCCGAGGTGCCCAGCACCAGGCCCACCCGCGCGGCCCCGTGTTCGGCGCAGGCCGCTTGCACCGCGCTGATGAAACCGTCGGCCTGCAGGCCCAGCCAGGCGGCGCGGGTGGCGCGGCAGTCCCATTGCGACAGGCTGGCGGGCAGACGGGTGACGTCGATGGCAGCCACGCGACCCACCCAGGTGGCCAGCGGCACCGGCGTGAAGGTGTTGGGCTGCAGCGCCGAGCGACTTTCGCGCAGGGCTTGGGCGAAAGCGGCCAGACCGACACCCGTGGCGCAGGCCAGGCCCTGGGCCACCACGGCCACGGGTGTGGTGGGCGGGATGGTCATGCCGGGCAAACGCGTGGCAGCAGGCCACGGTCCAGCCAGTCGGACCACAGCCGCTGCCAGGGCGCCCAGTCATGGCCGCCGGGCACCACCTGCACCTGGGCCTCGGGCAGCAGGCCGGCCAGCAGCTGGTGACCGTCGGCGAAGCGATCTTCGCGGCCGAAGCCCAGGAAGTGGACAGGCCTGGTGGCGGCGGGGTCGGTCAGCCACATCCAGAGGTCGTGTTCCACGTCCTGTGCGTCGCGTGGCCGCGCAGCGTTGCGCCACGCAGCCGGGCCCGCCGCCGCCACTGCCTGCACGAGCGGCCTTCGCCCCAGGTAGGGCGCCAATGTCAAAAGCCCTTCGATCTGCCCCGGGTGGCGCATCGCGTAGCCCATGGCCAGAAAACCGCCCAGCGAGATGCCGGCCAGCCAGACGCGGCGGTAGCCGCTGGCCTGTGCCGGCGCGATGACCTCGTCATGCAGGCGCCGCATGACGCTGCGCTCGTAGACGTAGCCCAGGTTCGAATCGGGAATCAGCACGTCCACCGCCAGCCCGCGCTGGCGCAGCGCGGCGACAAAACCCTGCTGCACCAGCTCGGCCGGTGTCATGTGGGCGCCGGGCAGCAGCACCAGCAACACGGGCGCCTGCGTTCTTGCGCAGGCGCGGTCGTCGGTCAACATGTCGATGGGGATGCGGCTTTCCTGGCGCAGCAGTGAACAGCCGCTGAAGCCGCCCAGGCCACCCGCCAGCAGGGCCAGCGAAGCGGCCCTGCGGCGCAGGCCGGTCACCGGTAGCCGGTGTCGTTGGCGGCGTGGATGATCCAGATCAGGTGCGCGTTCGAATCGAAGCCCGACGAGCCGGCGAAGATCAGGCGGCCCTGGCCCTTGTAGGCCATCTCGTAGCGGTAGCGGTCGGACCCGAAGTAAAACGGAATCCAGGCCTTGCCGGTGACGTAGGCGCCCTGGTCGGTGGGCTGGCCGACGATGTCCATCGCCTGCTTCGCGCTCATGCCGATCTGCAGGCGCGTGAACTTGCTGCCGGGCGCCGGCTTGCCGGTGATTTCACCTTCCCAGTCGTTCAGGCCCTTGATCTTCTGACCGAAGCCCGACTCGACCTTCTTCACGTCGACCACTTCGCCGGCGGCGTTCATGCCAGGGCCGATCTTGGGGCCGCTGGGGGCGGCGGCGGCCGGCGCGGCGGCCGGTGCTGCCGCGCTCGATTCCGACTTGGTGCCACCCAGGCTGACACAGCCGGCGGCCAGCCACGCGACGGCCAGCGCCGCCGGCAACGACAGGGACCTTGCACTGAGGTTCATGCTCTCTCCTGATTGAGGTGATGTGTGCAGGCCGCGACAATTTGCGCGGGCAGCGTGCCATCGTAGCCGAGCATGCCGCCGCGCAGAAGGGCCGCCAGGTGCTGCCATCCGGCAGGTGACGACAAAGCCCCAGTGTCGGCTGCCCTGTCGGCCGCTGCTATGTTCCAGCGCATGAACGCTGTACCGATCTCGCGCCGCACCCTGCTGGGCGCCGCCTGCCTGCCCTTCCTGAGTGCCTGCGGCACACCCCTGCCGCTGCTGCCGGCGCCGCGACCGGATGCCGATGCCGCCAAGCGCCTGCTGGCCAGCGCGCAGGTGCACGGCCTGGAGGCCTACCGCCAGATCAGCGACATCAACGTGTCCTATGACGGTCAATGGCGGCCGCTGATCAACGCCGTGCAACCCGAGGTGGTCGACGCGGGTTACCGCGGCCGTTCGCAGGAACGGCTGTTGCCCGCCGCCGGTGTGGTGGCGCAGGCCTACACCGGGCCGCAAGGGCGCAAGCAGGTGTTCTGGCGCCGCGGCGACGGCAGTGCCGCGCGGCCGGGTGAACTGGGCCTGTGGTACGACGGCCAGGCCAGCACCGACGCGGCGCGGCGCAGCGCCTCGGCCCTGGTGGCCGAGTGTTACGGCCTCTTCCTGCTGGGCCCGCTGTGGCTGGTGGACCGTGGCCTGCCGCTGCAGATGGCTGGCAGCGAACGTGTCGATGGGCGCCTGTGCGATGTGGTGAACGTCTGGATGACGCCCGGCCTGGGCCAGGTGGCCAGCGACCGCGTGGCGCTGTGCATCGACCGCGACAGCGGCATCACCCGCCGCATGCGCTTCACGCTGGAAGGTTTTGCCGGCACCCGCGGTGCGGTGGCCGAGGTCGACACCTTCGAACACCAACGCCGCTTCGGTGTCTTGTGGCCGATGCGGTCCTACGAAGAAGTGGTGCACCCGCTGCGCCTGCCGGCGCACGACTGGCACGTGACGGGGCTGGACGTGAACCGGGGCTACGGCATCGACGCGCTGCAGGGCCCCGACTTCAGCGGCGCCGCACTGGCGCCGGCAGCACCCGTCTAATACAGGCCGCCGTTGACCGAGATCACCTGCCCTGTGATGTAGCCGGCGGCGGGGCTGGCCAGGAAACCCGCCAGCGCCGCCACGTCCTGCGGCGTGCCGGCACGCTGCGCCGGCACCAGGCGCTTGATGGCTTCGGCGTCGAAGCTGCTGGCGGCCATCGGTGAGTCGATGATGCCGGGCGCGATGGCATTCACCGTCACGCCGCGGCTGGCCACTTCCAGCGACAGGGCCTTGGTCGCACTGTTCAGCCCGCCCTTGGCCGCCGCGTAATTGACCTGGCCGCGGTTGCCCGACAGCGCGGCCACCGACGACACATTGATGATGCGGCCCCAGCGGGTGCGCAGCATTGGCAGCAGCAACGGCTGCGTGACGCGGAAAAAGCCGTGCAGCGAGACGTCGATGACGCCGTACCACTGCTCGGGCTTCATGCCCGGGAACACCGCGTCGTCGTGGATGCCGGCGTTGTTGACGATGAGCTGGATCGCGCCGCCGTTCAGCATCTGCGCCACCGCGGCAGCCGTGGCCGCGTCGTCGCTGAGGTTGAAGACACAAGGCTCGGCGCTGCCGCCCTCGGCGCGGATCTCTTCGGCCAGCAATTGCACGGCATCGGGACGGCTGTTGCCGTGCAGCAGCACGTGGGCACCGTCGGCCGCCAACCGGCGTGCGATGGCCGCGCCGAGGGCGCCGCTGGCGCCGGTGACGAGGGCACGTTTGCCTTGCAGGTCTTGGGTCATGGCGGGTACTTCAGTTCAGGCCGTGAAGGCGTCAGGGCAGGGCGTTCAGGATCACGGTGGCGCGGCCGTCGACCAGCAGCTTGCCTTGTGCGCTGTGCAGCGCGAAGGTGTACAGCGCCTGTGTCGTGTCACCGGCCAACTTGGTAGCGGTGACGGTGAGTTCACCGTCCACGTCGTCCAGTGTCGGCACCCGCAACTGCACACCACGCACGCTGGCCAGAAAACCGGGTGTCGGTGCGCTGCCCGGCGCGGCGCTCAGCGTGCCGTGCAGGGCCATGGCCTGTGAGGCGTACTCGATGGCATTGGGCGACAGCAGCCGGCCTTCCGTGCGCAAGGGGTTGGCCGGGTCGAGATGGCTGATGGCCGTGCACGCGATGCGATCGGCCGACCACGTGTTCAGGCGGTGCAGCAGGCACATGCTGCCGCTGTGCGGCACGCGGGCTGCGATGCCGGCGTGGTCCAGGGTCTGCGGCGGCGGGTTGCTGTTCATGCGGCGGCCACGCCGACACGCAGCGACTGGCCGCTGAGGCCTTCGACCACCACCTCGCCCGCGCCGGGCTGGGCCAGCGCTTGCAAGAGCGGCAGGGCCCGCGCCGCAGGCATGCCACGACGCACCTGGTCCAGGGCCTCGGTGCTGCAGGCCGTGCCGTGTGCGTCCGGACTCAGACCCACCTGCAACGGACGGCCCGTGCCGGCCGGCGCCAGCACCAGTGCCACGGCAAACACATCGGCCACCGGTCGCACCGCATGCAGCGGCTCGGGGTAGGGCACGTCGCAAGCCACCAGCAGCACCGGCGCGCCGGTGCTCGCACATTGCACGGCGGCTTCCAGCAGCCCGGCGGCAAAACTGGCGTCGAAGGCGGCCAGGCTGGTGGACGGCGCCCGTGACTGCGCGGCGATGTGCCAGTAACCGGCGGGTGCGTTGTGCACGCTGTTCGTGAAACGGGTCGGCGACACCAGCCGTTCGGGCGCCGCCAGCGCTTCGCACAGCAAGTGGCAGTTGGCCGGGTCGCCGGTGGAACTGGTGAAGACGGTGGGCAGCGTGGTGGCGTCCAGGCCACTGGCGGCCAGCGCCTGGTCGGCCACGACGATCGAGGCTTTCACCACCGCACCCGCGCGTCGCCTTTCGGTCGGCGGCAGGCGGTTCGGCGGTGGCACCACGGTGGCGGCAGGCATCCACCGCGACGCGTCTTGCAACAGCGGCAAGGCAGCGGCCCAGTCGGCCAGGCCGGGGCCCAGCACGCCGACACCCAGCACGGACAGGTGGATCGTCACCGCTGCACCCCTGGCGCTGTGCCGAAGATCAGGCTGGCATTGCTGCCGCCGAAGCCGAAGGAATTGCTGGCCACGGCCTGCAAGCGCTGTTCACGTGGCTGTTGGAGGTACAGCGTGTGCAGTGCCGGGTCCTGTTCCTGCACGTTCAGCCCCGCGGGCATGAAACCGTGCTGCAGCGCCAGGATCGCGATGGCCGCTTCCACGCCCCCGGCCGCACCCAGCGTGTGCCCCGTGTAGCCCTTGGTGCTGCTGCAGGGCAAGGTGTTGCCGAAGACCGCGACGACGGCCTTGTCTTCGGCCGCGTCATTGCCCGGTGTGCCGGTGCCGTGCAGGTTCAGGTGGTCGATGTCGGTCGGCTGCAGCCCTGCCGCAGCCAAGGCCGCGCGCATGGCCGCCGCGGCACCCGCGCCCTCGGGGTGCGGGCTGCTCATGTGGTGGCCGTCGCTGGTTTCGCCGGCGCCCAGCAACCAGGCGGCGGCGCCGGTGCTGTTGCGTTCGACCAGCGCGAAGGCGGCGGCTTCGCCCAGCGACAGGCCGGCGCGGTGGGCGTCCCAGGGCCGGCAGATGTCGTCGGACACCAGCTCCAGGCTCTTGAAGCCGTAGAGCGTGGTCATGCACAGGCTGTCGACACCGCCCACCACCGCGGCGTCGACCAGGCCTGCGTCGATCATGCGCTGCGCGGTGGCAAACACCTTGGCGCTGGACGAACACGCGGTGGACACCACGTGGGCCGGCCCCTGCAGGCCCAGCGCCGCGCGCACGTAGCCGGCCACTGAATAACTGTTGTGTGTGGTGGCGTAGTGCAGCCAGCTGGGCAAGGCGCCGGTGGTCGCGTCGCGGTGGCGGTAGGCGACCTCTGTCTGCAGGATGCCCGAGGTGCTGGTGCCCAGGAACACCCCCACCCGGCTGGCGCCCCAGCGCTGGGCGGCGGCCTGCACGCGCAGGCCAAAGCCGTCGGCGCGCAGGCCCAGTTCGGCCAGGCGGTTGTTGCGGCAGTCGTGGGCGGCCAGCTCGGGGGCCAGATGCACCTCTTCGACGCCACTCACAACACCCAGCCAGGCACCCAAGGTGGCGGTTTCGAAGTCCTGCTGCGCCAGGCCCGTGCGGCCGGCCTGCAAAGCGGCCAGCGTGGGCGCGCGGCCATGACCGAGTGCGCTGACGACGGTGAAGTCGGAAATGGCCAAGGGCTTCATCGTGGGCCTGCTTTCAGGTCGGCGACCAGCAGCACGTTGGCAAAGGGTGTGCCCTGGCTTTGCGGCACGGCACGCACGTCGAAGCCCAGTGCCTGCAGGCTGTGTGTCCACTGCTGCACGGTGCGGCCCCAGGTCGGCGGCACGCGGTGGCCACGGGCCCAGGTGACGATGCGGTCGACCCACTGGCTGGCCGCAAATCCCCGGCTGTCGGCCTGGTCGCCCACGCGCAGCAACAGGCGGCCCTGCGGCTGCAATGCGTCGCGCACCCGCTGCAGCACGCGGTCTTGTGCGCCGTGGTCCACGTAGTGCAGCACGTCCAGGATGACAACCACCTCGCAGGCGGGGAAAGTGGCGCTGCACATGTCGGCGCAGACAAAACGCGGCGCCAGCGGCAGGCCGCCCAGGGCCTGTTCGGCACGTGCGACGTCCTTGGGCATCAGTTCGATGCCGGTGTAGGCGGTGGCCGACGCGGCCACCGGCCACGTGGCGGGCCACTGGCCGGTGTGCTGCAGGTCGCTGCAGGCCTGCATCAGGCTGGCCAGCAAGCCCTGGCCGCAGCCGATGTCCAGCACACGGGCCTGCGCCGGCAGGTCGCCCCTTTGCAGCAGGCCACGGAACACCGGGTCGCGGCCCAGCTTGCCCCGGGCCCAGTGCCAGGCCCAGCGGCTGGTGCGCCGGTAAGGCGCACAGGCGGCGGCATGCAACTGCGCCCAGGCGCGGTCGGTTTCGTCCGCGCTTGCCGATGCCGAGCTGGGCAGGTCGTTCAACTTCACGGCTGCGCCCCACGCGGGGGCAGCGCGGTGGCCAAGGTGACCGGCTTCAGGCCCCGCTGCTGCAATTGCTGCAAGAGGGGCGGCAGCACGTCCAGCACAACGGCACGGCCTGCTGACGTGCGCTGCGCGTGGCCGTCGTGCAGCAGCAGGATGCTGCCGCCGGCCAGGCCCTGAACCAGGCGCTGCAACACGGCCCGGGCGTCGCTGCGGCGCGTGTCGTAACCCCGCCGCGACCAGCTCACCAGGTGCAGCCCCAGCTGGTGCAACACCGGGTCGAGCAGTGGGTTGCGCAAGCCGGCCGGCGCGCGGAAACAGTGCGGCAGGACACCGGTCACGTCGGCCAGCAGGGCCTGCGCGTCGCCGATTTCCTTTCGGAAGCCCGCGGGCCCCAGCAGCGAGAAGTTGTGGCGGTGCTGCAGGCTGTGGTTCTGCACGCTGTGGCCGGCGGCCACGATGCGGCGTGTCAGCGCCGCGTGTTGCTGCACCTGGCGGGCGATGCAGAAAAAGGTGGCCTTTGCACCGTGCTCGGCCAGCAGGTCCAGCACCGCGGGTGTGACCTCGGGGTCGGGCCCGTCGTCGATGGTGATGGCCACCTCGCCACGGCCGGCAGCGGCCGCCGGCAGGCGGCACACATTAGGCCCCAGCAACGCACTGCGGGGCCACAGGCCGGCGGCGCTGAGCGCGGCATGGTTCAGCACCACGGCACCCAGGGCCCAGGGCCAGGCTGCTGGCCAGGCCAGCGCGGCCCCGGCTGCGGCCACGTGCAGCGCCACGCTGCCCTGCACGAAGGGCGGCATCGGCCAGCGCGTGGGGGCAGGGTTCAAAGGCAGGGCAGGCGAGGGTCGCAAGGGGGCAAGGTCCATGGCAGCGACAAAAATTCTGTCACACCCACTTCACTTGGCCGGTGCACGCGGCGCAAATGCCGCTGCCAGCACCAGGGCCAGCAGGCAGCCGATGGCCACCACCCGGCCGATGGCCGACAGCGCCGGGATGCCCGACATCGCGATGAGCGCAAACGACAGCACGGTCGTCATGTTGGCCAGCACCAGCGAAGCCAACGTGTCGACGTCGGCCGCCGCCGGGTCGCGCCGCAGCATGTCGAAGAAGAGCGCGTAGTTCGAGCCCACGGCCACCACCAGCAACAGGCCCACCAGGTGCAGGATGCCCAGCTGCACGTTCAGGGCCGCCAGCAGCCCCATCGTCAGCACCACCGCCAGCAAGAGCGGTTGGCAGACCGAGAGCAGGCGACGTGCCGAGCGCAAGGTGAAAGCCATCAGCGCCACCACCGCCAGGGCACCCAGCAGGGCCTGGGTCTGTGCCTGCTGCAGGTAGTGGGCATACATGCGTGTCAGCTCGGCGCCGATTTCCAGCACCTGCAGTTCGGGAATGGGCTGCAGTGCCAGGCGCAGGCTGTCAGTGTCCATCAAGGCACCGCTGCCGGGCACGGGTTGCAGGGGCAGCAGCGCCACCCAGCTGCCGTCCTTGCGATGCAGCAGCAGCGCGTCGATCAAGGGCGACAGGCCGGTTTCGCGCAGGCTGGCCAGCGTCACCGGCGGCCGGCCACGTGCCGCCTGCACTTCGGCGACAAAGGGCTGCAGGCGTTCGGCACCGAGCGGCCCGCCTGCGGTCGCTTCGGTCAGCGCCTGCTGCAGCACATCGGCCTGCGGCAGGCTGTTGATGCGCGCCTGCTGCATGGCCACGCTGGGCAGCCAGCGGGCGACGCTGTCGTAGCCGCCGATCTTGCCCTGGTCCACCAGGCCGTCCAGCAGCCGGCCGGTGGCTTCGGCGCGTTGCAGGGTGGCCTGCAGGTCGGCGCCTTGCACCACGGCCAGCGTGCGGGCGTCACCGGCGCTCAGGTCGGCACGCAGGCTGGCGTCCAGGTCCAGCGCTTCCTGCTTGATGGGGCTCAGCGAACTGAGCTGCGCACTCCACAGGCTGTCTCGCTGCACCACCAGCAAGCCGGCCGCCGCCACACCCAGGGCCAGCAGCGGCCAGCGCAGGCGCGGCAGCCAGGCCACCGCACGGGCGGCACCGCGGCCCAGCGCCAGCCGCAGGCGCGAGCCTTGTGCACCCTGGGGCATGATCTGCGGCATCACAAAACGCGTGAAAGCCGCGGCGCCGATGAGCCCGGCCAGTGAAAACACCCCCAGCTGCTGCAGCCCCGGAAAACCTGAGAACACCAACGCCGCAAAACCGCAGACGCTGGTCAGCAGGCCCAGGCGCACGGTGGGCCAGCCGTGGCGCACCCAGTGCGGCGCGCCGTGGGCGCGGGCCTGGATCAGGTAGTAGAAAGCGTAGTCCACGGCCTCGCCGATCAGCGTGGTGCCAAAACCCAGCGTGATGCCGTGCACACCGCCAAACACCAGGCTGACGGCGGTGATGCCCACCAACACGCCGGTGGCCACCGGCAGCAAGGCGACAAACAAGGCGGGAAGCGAAGCAAAGGCCAGCAGCAGCAGCAGGCTCATCAGCACCGTGCCGGCCGCGGCCAGCTGGTGCACTTCGGTTTCGATCTGCGCCCGGCTCTCGACACCGAACACCGGCGCGCCACTCACTTGCAGCGTCAGGCCGGGTTGCGCCAAGGCAGCAAAGCCGTCGCGCACACGCTGGATGGCCAGCAGCTGCGCGTCCAGGTCGGCACCCGGCGCCTTGTTGATGGCCACCAGCAGCGCACGCTGGCCCTGTCGCGAGGCCCACACCCCTTCTTCGCTGCGCGGCGAGTTGCTGGGGATCAGCGCCTCAGCGATGCGCACGGTTTCGCCCGTCGGGTCGCGTTCGAGGATCGGCTTGACGGCGTTGCCCGCCGGTGTGCCCAGCAGCGACACGGTTTCGCCGATGGCATCTTGCAAGCCCGCCACCGTGAAACGCTGCGCATCGACCGCCGGGCTGAGCGCGTAGCGGTTGTCGAAGAGCCAGCTGCCGACACGGTCGAAGCCTTCGGTTTCGCCGTTCTGCACCTGCTCGAAGAGGCCACTGTCGCGCAGGCCCTTGGCCAGCAAACGTGAAGCCTGCGCCCGCGCCGCCGCATCGCCGCCTTCGATGCCGATGAGCAATGTGCGCGCGGGCAGGCCACTTTGCAGCTGCTCGATCAGCACCCGCTGCTGTGCGTCGGGTTCGGCCGGCAGGAAAGCGCTGAGGTCGGCGGTGAAAGGTGTGCGCAGGATCTGGCCCACGCAGGCAGCCACCACCGCTGCCCAGATCAGCAGCACGAGCAGGCTGCGGCGGGTCATCTCTTCAGGGCCTGAAGCGGCTCGATCGACATCACCGAACGGTCGCCGCCCGACAGCCACAGTTCCACCACCCGCAAGTCACCGCCCAGGCCGGTGATCTTCAGTTCACGCACCTGCGTGGCCAGCCGTTCGTCGCGTGGCACCAGCGTCAGCGTCCACTGCGCGGGGCTGCCGTCGACCTGGATGCGGAAGTGTTTGTTCAGCGAAGCCGCATTGCCGGTCAGCGTGCCACGCACGGCTTCGATGAGCGCCGTCACTTCGGGGATGGCGTCCAGCGTCATCTGGCGTGTGCGGCCACCGCGCTTCAGCACGAGCAGGTTGCCGTCGACCACCATCGACTCGGCGCGCGGCTCGGTGGTCTGGCGCGCAAAGCGGTTCGGCGCTTCGAAGCTCAGCACACCGGCGGCACGCAAGGGGCCGTCGATGCCGCTGACCGTGCGTTCTTCGGTGAAACGCGCTTCGCCACTCTTGCGCTGCGCCAGCAGCCCGGTCACGGTGGCCAGATCCAGCGCCAAAACGGGCGTGGCCAGGCCCAGCAGCAGCGACAGCAACCCGACCCCGCGACCAAGTTTCCCGCCATGGATCCGGCTCCGCCGGTCCATCGGCGGACGGCCCCCTTGGGGGGTAGCGAGCGCCAGCGAGCTCGGGGGCCTACTCTTCTCGCCAGTAGTCATAGAAGTTGAACCAGTTGTCGGGTGCCTCTTTGCACAGCGCTTCGAGACGGGCCACGTAGGCATGCAAGGTCTGGCGGATCAGCGCTTCGCGCGCCGCGGGGTCGGTGGGCGGCTGGCGGAAGTCGGCCAGGGTTTCGAAGCGCACGTCGTAGCGGCGGCCGCCCAGGAACAGGCCCACCATGAAGATCACCCGACGCTTCAGCAGCAGGGCCAGGCGCAGCGGGCCGTCGGAAAACAGCGCCGGCACACCCAGGAAGTTGATCTCGATGCCCGGCGAACGGGCCGAATCGGCCTGCAGGTAGCGGTCGCCCAGCAGACCCACCAGGTGACCCGCGTCGAGCGCGTCGCGGATGGCCAGCGTCGAACCGGGGTTGCCGATGGCGATGACGGCGAGCTTGAAATCGGGGGCCATGGCCTGCAGAACGCCGTGGATCTTGCGTGCGTTGTCAGGGTACATGACCATCGTCACGCGCATGCCCGGGAAACTCTTGCCCGCGGCGTGCAGGCTCTCGAAGCTGCCCAGGTGCGCACCGACCAGGAAACCTCCCTGGCCCGACGCCAGTGTGTCATCACAGCCGGCGTCGCCCTTCATCGTGATGTCGAAGCGGTCGAGCTGCCCGCGCACGAAATACACGCGGTCCAGCACCGTGCTGGCGAAGGTGTGGAAATGCCGGTACTGGTCACGCCAGGTCGCCGGTCGGCCGAGCACACGACTCAGGTACCGCGCCGAATGCCGCCGCGGTGCCGCAGCAAACAGCAGGAAGTACAGCGTGATCGGGTGAAGCAGCAGCCGCGCCACGGGCCGCCCCAGTGTGACCGCGACCCAGGCCATGAAACGCAGCGCCAGCAGGCTGCCGCGTTCGCGGCGCGCGGCCCAGGCGGGTGCAGCCGGCTTGGGTGGGGCCGTGGTGGCCATCAGTCGGCCCTCACGCGGGCATCACTCGGCGCCTGCCGACAGCTGGCCGCGGGCCACGGCGGTGTCACCCTGCCAGATGTCGAAGGCCACGCCGCTGCCCTGTTCGCGCAGGGCCACGCGCAGCGTCGAACCGGGTCCGACGGCGTGCAGGAACTTGGCGCTGTCGATGCGTGGCGTGTCACCCACGCGGGCGGCCAGCGCCGGCCGGTTGGCCAGCGCCTGCATCAGCAGCGACAGCAGCACCACACCGGGCAGCACCGGGTGGCCCGGAAAGTGGCCGGCAAAGCTGGGGTGGTCGGCGGGGATCTTGACCGTGGTGTCGCCGTTGATCTCGGTGGCGGGCAGGTCGGTCACCGGCGCCTGCGCCGCCGACAGGGTCTGCAAGGCAAAGCGCCGCAGCGCGGCCACCGTGAGCTTGCCGGTGGCTTCACGCGGCAGTGCATCCACGTGCACCACGCGGCGCGGCACGAAGGCACTTTCCAGCTGCTCGCGCAGCGCAGCGATGACCTGGCGCGACGACAACTGCGGTGCCACGACGAAGGCGATCGGTCGCACGATGCCTTCGGCCACCTCGTCGGGCAGCCAGAAAGCACCGTCGTCGACCCCTTCGATGCGGTTCAGGTGGAAGTTCAGGTGCGCCAGCGAACTGCGTTTGCCGGCGACGTGGATCAGGTCGTTGGCGCGCCCCAGCAACTGGAAGTGCTGCGCGTCTTGCAGCACCAGCACGTCGGCCAAGGGGGTCGGTTCGGTGACATGGCCACCGGCCACGACATAACGGTCGCCGTCAGCACCGGGTTCCATCGTGATGCGCAAGTCGCCCAGCGTGTGCCAGGTCTGGCCGGCGGTGGTGCGGCGGCTGGCCACCTGGCCGGCTTCGGTGCAGCCGTAGATCTCGATCAGCTGGCCGTCGAAAGCCGCCTCGGCTTGCGCGGCCAACTGCGGGCTCAGCGGCGCCGTGGCCGACAGCGTCACTGCCACCTTGGGCAAGGGCAAGTTGGCCAGCAGCAGCGTCTTCAGATGGAAGGGCGTGGTCACCAGCGCACGCGGTGACGGCACCCGCGCCAGCGCGTCGGCCACGTCGGCCGGGTAGAAGGGCCGCCCGGCATCGAAGCTGGCGCCGCCCAGCAGGGCCAGCAGCACGGTGGACTCGAAGCCGTAGCTGTGCTGCGCCGGCACCGTGGCCACCAGCGTGATGCCGGCCAGCGTGGGCCGTTGCAGCAGGTCGGCCAGCCGTTCGGCCTCGGCCCCGATGTTGGCCACCAGCGGGCCCCAGCGTTTGGCGTGGGGCTGCGGTGCGCCGGTGGACCCGCTGGTCAGCAGGCACACGGCCTCCTGGTCGACCGGAATCAGCGGCACCTGCACCACAGGCGTGGCGGCCTGCGGGCGCACGACCCGGTGCAGCGGCAGGCCGCCGGTGTCGGGTGGGGTGTCGTCGATCAGCAGGTAGGGCGCCCCCCCCGCTGCCGGCACCTGGCGCAGCGTGTCGGGCAGCGCGTTCGGTGGCATCAGGCTGGTCTGGCCGCGCAGCAGCGCAGCGGCCAGGCCCAGCGCAAACAGGTAGCGGTCCTGGCACAGGTTGATCGGGCGACCGTCGGGCAGCTGCGCGGCCACGGCCAGCGCTTCGCCGATGAACTGCGCGGCGCTGATGGGCTGGCCCTGTCGCCAGGCCAGTGGCTGCAGCAGGTCGCGCTGCGCCAGCAGCGGCAGGGTGGCGCTCATGGCGGTGCCGTCTGGGCAGCTTCGCGGCGGCCCGAACGCTGGTAGGCCTCGAAACCGGCGCGCAGCGACACCCTTGGGAACTCGGGGTGCCGCCAGTAGCGCCAGGCATGTTCACCCACCATCAGCACCCCCGCGGCCAGTGGCGTCAGCACGGTGCAGTACAGCGTCCACACCGACCACGGCGCCAGCACGTAGATCAGCGCCGACAGCGCCACCATGCCCAGGAAGTAGCCGGCCCACAGCTGCGTCACACCGCGGGTGTACAGCGCCAATGCGGGGGTGAAGGGCTGGCCCAGGCGGCCGTGCACGGCTTGCGCCAGGCTGCTGATCAGCGGTTGCGCGTCGCCGCGCAGCGTCAGGCCGAAGGTCCAGGCCAGCGCCAGGTGGATGCCGCCGTGCTGCAGCACGTACAGGCGCCGTGCATCCAGCACCGCCCCGCGCCACACCACCACCGCCAGCACCAAGAGCAACACCACGCAGGCGGCCAGCGTCAGCCACTGCCGACGCTGCCAGCCCATGCCGGCCACCGCCAGCAGCAGCGGGCCGAACAGCAGGGCCACCGTGATGGGCGCCTGTGCGTGGTGCACCATCAGCCAGTTCGACAGCAGCGCATAGGCCAGCAAGGCAGCGGCGCCGGCAGCCAGGCGCCAGGCGGCAGCCGCTGCGCCTGCCGGCTTACTTGGTGCGGTGCTGGGCGACATGGGCCGCCAGGCTGCGCAGGTTCTGGAAGATCTTCTGGTTGTTTTCGTCGTCGGAACGCAGCTGGAAACCATAACGCTGCGACACCTCGAGCGCCACTTCCAGGATGTCGATCGAGTCCAGGCCCAGGCCGTCACCGAAGAGCGAAGTCTCGGGGTCGATGTCGGCGGCCGCGGTTTCCAGGTTCAGCGCCTCGACAAACAGCGCGGCCAGCTCACGTTCCAGCGTGGGCAGGTCGGACGCCGGCAGGGCGGCGGTGGGATCGGACGGCACGGACACAAAAAACTCCCTGGTTCTCGCTCGGGTCTCGACCCGCGCGGGGCCGAACCCCCGATTGTAGGCGGCGGCGGGCAGGTGCCTGCCCGCGTGTGCTGGCCGCTACATGCCCTTGAACAGGTGGGCGTACAGCCGGCTGGCCACCAGGGTTTCGGGCCGGCCGCGCAGCGCCAGCGTGACCTTGCCCGACTCTTCGCGCCGCGCGCTGGCGATGCAGCGTGCCTGCACCACGGTGCCGCGGTGCACCTGCCAGAAGGCCTGCGCGTCCAGCTGCGGCAGCAGCTCGCGCAGCGAAGTGCGGATGAGGTGTTCCCGCTGTGCGGTGATGACCCGCACGTACTTGTCGGCGGCTTCGAAATAGACCACCTCTTCGACCGGCACCAGGTGCACCAGATTGCCCACCTGGGCCTGGATCACGGCCAGCCGGGGCTGCACGACGCTGCCCGGCGCAACGGCGCCCACACCGGCAGCCAGCAGCCCGCGCAGTTGGGCCAGCGCGTCTTCGATGCCTGGTGCGATCCCTGGTGCGATGCCTGGTACGATGCCTGGTACGATGCCTGGTACGGTCGCCTGCCGGGCCGGCTGCGATGCCGCCTGCCGCGCCGTCAACTGCGCCTGCAGCCGCGCCACGCAGCCGGCCAGGCGGCCGCGGTCGACCGGCTTGACCAGGTAGTCCACGGCCTGTGCCTCGAAGGCCTGCAAGGCGTAGTCGTCGTAGGCGGTCACGAACACCAGCAGCGGAAAGCTTGCACCGTCGGGCCAGTCTTCGGCCAGCGCCTGCGCTGCTTCCAGGCCGGTGCAACCGGGCATGCGGATGTCGAAAAAGCACACGTCGGGCTGCAACGCCAAGGTCTGCGCGGCCGCCTGCAGGCCGTCGCCCACGGTGGCCTGCACCTGCAGTTCGGGCCACAGCAAGGCCAGTTCGCTGCGCAGGCTGGCAGCCAGCAGCGGTTCGTCTTCGGCGATCAGGGCGCGCGGTGGGTTCATGGTCGATGGGGGGCCGGGTTCAGGGCTGGGTGGGCAAAGGCATGCGGATGGTGACCAGGGTGCCACCCATGGCATCGGGCGCCGACTGCAGCGCGAGCGAAGCCCGCGAGCCGTGCAGCGTGGCCAGGCGCTCGCGCACCTGCGCCAGGCCAAAACGGCTGCCTTCGGTGTGGGCCAAGGGCTGGTTCAGGCCGGCGCCGGTGTCGCGCACGCTCAGCACCAGTTCCTGGCCCTCGGCACGGGCCGACACCGTCACCAGGCCGCCTTGCACATGCGGCTCCAGGCCGTGTTTGATGGCGTTTTCCACCAGCGGCTGCAAGAGCAGCGGTGGCACCGGCAGTTCACGCAGGGCCTCGGGCAGCAGCAGCCGGGTCTGCAGGCGGTCGCCCATGCGCACGCCCATCAGGGCCAGGTAGTCGGCGATGCGATCGAACTCGGTGGCCAGCGGGTGCACCGACAGGCGCGAGGCGTTCAGCGTGGCGCGCAGAAAGCCGATCAGGCGGTCCAGCATGGCCTGGGCCTGCGCGGCGTCCAGGCCGATCAGCACGCGCAGATTGGCCAGCGTGTTGAACAGCATGTGCGGCTCGAGCTGGCTTTGCAGCAGGCGCAGCTGGTGCTCGGCGGCTTGGCGCTGCGCGGCTTCGGCGGCCGCACGGGCGCTGCTCAGGCGCTCCATGGCGCTGAAGACCAGTATCGAGACCACGGTGCCCAGAAAGCTGAGCACGAGCGTCATGCGGGTGCTGCTGGAGCCCAGGTTCCACAGGCTGGCCGACTGCAGGCCGGTGAACAGGTCGCCCAGCGTCAGCCCGAGCGAAGGCCCGATCAGCACGGCGGCCAGTGATCCCGGAATGGCACCATGCCAGCCGTTGTAGTCGCTGGCGGGCGGCAGCCCGCGGGCCCGGCGCAGCTGGTCGGTGCCCCAGGCCACGAGCAGTCGCACCCCGGCCACCACCGCGGTGCAGACCGCGCCGATGCACATCGAATAGACCAGCTTGCTGCCAAAGCGGTCGCCGTCCAGCGCCGTCAGCAGGACCGCGATGCCCAGGCACATGGTGCCCACCACCGCCAACTGCCGCCAGGCGGTCTCGCGCAGGCCGCGCCAGGTGTGCAGCAGTGCGCCAGCGGCGTCAGGCGTGTTCGGCGTCGGGGACATGGCTGGGCATTGTGGGGTGGGCCAAGTTGCGCAGCCCGAGCGCACGCCCCAGGAACACACCGCTCAGGGCGCCAAACATCAGCGCCAGCGGCCCCTGGACCGTCGCCAGCTCACGCCAGCCCGGGTTCAGGGCCAGGGCCGCGCCGGTGGCGTAGCGCAGGCCGAAGATCAGCACGATCAGCACCAGTGGCAGCCAGCTGCCGGGCAGATGCAGCTGCCGGGTGGTGTCGAGCCAGCGGGTGCCCGGCGGAGCGCGCAGGCGCCGGCCCAGCGCCGTGCCGCCGGCCAGCGCCAGCGCCCACAGCGCCGCGGTCCAGGGCAAGGCCACGAAGCCGGGTGCCATCGACCACAGGCCCAGGCCCAGCAGCGCCAGGGGCAGGATCAGCAGACGTGTCGGCGTGATGCGGCGGGAGCGGGTCTGTGACAGCCCCAGCAGCAGCAGCGCGCCGAGCAGGAGCCAGACCGACGACGGGGTGTGAAGCAGCACTTGAATCAACATGGCGGCACTGTGCCGCCGCCGGCCGCGACGTGCGAGCGCGCCGCGACGGCCTGCCGCCGGCTGGCGCGAGGTGGGGCCGGGACGGCGCCAGCGGACCGCGCCGCCGAGGCGCTGATCAGGGTTGCGCCAGGGCCTCGCGCAGGGTTTCGATGCGTTGGCGGTTGACGCCGAAGTCCTTGCGGCCCAGGCGCGAGGCCGAGCGCACCTGCACCACGCCGGCCACGGGGTCGAACCAGAATTCGGCGTCGTCGGTGAACTTCAGCAGGGGTGTCGTGAAGGTGACGTGCAGGTAGTCGGTTTCGGCCTTGACCACCGTGGCGCCCGGCATCGCGGCCACCCGCGCCCGGATGCGCACCAGCGGGCCTTCGGCGCCGGTCTGCGCCGGCAGCGGCGCGATCTGGGCGTAGCCGGCCTGCGGATGGTCGGGCCACAGCGCTGCCTGGCTGCTGACGCTGTTCGGCGTCTTGGAGGGCCGCTTCAGCTTGCCCTCGCGCACGCCCAGGTCGGCGGGAGGCTTGCCCCGCAGCAGACCTGCCTGCCCGGCGATGAGCAGCAGCAACAACAGCGCCACGGGCACGATCACGATCCACTTCAACATCGGTTTTCCTCTCTGGCCGGCCCGCAGCGGCCGGCGATGGTCATTGCCACGTGAAACGCGGCTGGTCGAAGTGCGCCACCTCGGTGGGCCGCCCCAGCAGGCAGGCCTGCGCAAACTGGTACAGGATGGCGGCGGTGGGCGCCGCCACCCAGTGTTCACCCAGCGGCATGCGCAGCACCGGGTGTTCTTGCCCGGGATGCGGCGGGTCCAGGATGGGTGCGTCGCTGCGCAGCAGCTCGGTCAGCGGGATGCGGTGGGCGCTGGCCACCTCGGCCGGGTCGGGCTGCAGCGCCGGCACGGCGCCGGCCCAGACGACAAAGGGCGTGATGACATAACCCGAACGTGTGGCGTAATCGTCCAGCGTGCCCAGCACGCTGCCTTGTGGCAGCAACAGGCCCAGTTCTTCGTGCAGTTCACGCAAGGCGGCGTCGAGCGCCGCTTCGCCTTCGTCCAGCCGGCCGCCGGGCAGTGCCCATTGGCCGGCGTGGCGGTTCATGCGCGCCGCGCGGCGCGTCAGCAGGAAGGCCGCGTCGGTGCTCCAGCTGGGGTGCGCGGCAAACCCCGGCAGGTCGGCACCGGGCCCGGCGTCCACCACCGCCAGCACCACGGCGGCGCGGCGCAAGCCGGTGTCCTGCAGCAGGCGGCCCGGCTGGCGTTGCAGACGGGTGCGAAGCGTCTGCAGCAGGGTGTCGTCGCGCTGCACCGCTTGTCGAAACCGCTTGGGCCTGGCGCCTGCGCCTAGCGCTTGCGCGCGCCGCCCAGCAGCGAACCCAGCACGCCGCGGATGATTTCGCGGCCCACGGCCGAGCCGATGCTGCGCACGGCCGACGACGCCGCTTTTTCCGCCAGGCCCGGGTGGCGCCCGCCGCGGGGGCCGGTGGTGCCCATCAGCATGTCTTTCATCGCGTCGAACATGCCCCCACCGGCCTGGGCCGGTGCGGGGGCAGCGGTTCCGGGCAGGCTGGTGGCGGACGGCGCAGCGCCTGGGGCGGGTGCGTTGACCCGGCCCTTGATCTTTTCGTAGGCGGACTCGCGGTCCACGGTCTTTTCGTAGGTGCCGGCCACCAGCGAACCGGCAATCAGTGCCTGCCGCTGCGCCGGCGTGATGGGCCCGATCTGGCTGCCCGGCGGCAGCACATACACCCGCTCGGTCACGCTGGGCCGGCCCTTGCCGTCCAGGAAACTGACCAGCGCTTCGCCCACCGCCAATTCGGTGATGGCCGTGGCCATGTCGCCGATCGCCGGGTTGGCGCGCATCGTGTCCGCCGCGGCTTTCACGGCTTTCTGGTCGCGTGGCGTGAAGGCACGCAACGCGTGCTGCACGCGGTTGCCCAATTGCGCCAACACGGTGTCGGGCACGTCCAGCGGGTTCTGGGTCACGAAGTACACCCCCACGCCCTTGCTGCGCACCAGGCGCACCACCAACTCGATGCGTTCGACCAGCGCGGCCGGTGCGTCCTTGAACAGCAGGTGGGCTTCGTCGAAGAAGAACACCAGCTTGGGTTTGTCCAGGTCGCCCACCTCGGGCAGCATCTCGAACAGCTCGGACAGCATCCACAGCAGGAAGGTGGCGTACAGGCGCGGTGCGTTCATCAGCTTGTCGGCGCTCAGGATGTTGATCACCCCCTTGCCGTCGACGGTCTGCATGAAGTCCGAGATGTCGAGCATCGGCTCGCCGAAGAACTGGTCGCCGCCCTGTTCTTCGATCTGCAACAGCCCACGCTGGATGGCGCCCACGCTGGCGGCGCTGATGTTGCCGTACTCGGTGGTGAACTGCTTGCTGTTGTCGCCCACGAACTGCAGCATCGCGCGCAGGTCTTTCATGTCCAGCAGCAAGAGGCCGTTGTCGTCGGCGATCTTGAACACCAGGTTCAGCACGCCGGCCTGGGTTTCGTTCAGCGCCAGCATGCGTGCCAGCAGCAGAGGGCCCATGTCGGACACGGTGGCACGCACCGGGTGGCCCTGGGCGCCGAAGACGTCCCACAGCGTGGCCGGGCACAACACGCTGTCGGGGGCGGCGATGCCCCGTTCCTTCAGGATGGCCGCCACCTTGGGTGGCAACGAACCGGGCTGTGAAACACCGGTCAGGTCGCCTTTCACGTCGGCCATGAACACCGGCACACCCAGTTTGCTGAAGCCTTCGGCCAGGGTCTGCAGTGTGATGGTCTTGCCGGTGCCGGTGGCGCCGGTGATCAGCCCGTGGCGGTTGGCCAGTGCGGGCAGCAGGTGGCATTCGATGTCGCCGCGCTGGGCAACGAGGATGGGGTCGGGCATGCGGGGCTCCGGCAGCAACGATGGGCGCGGCAAGTCTAGCCGCGCCGGCTGTGATGGCAGGGTGGGCTGTGCCCGCCTGGCCTACTGCACGAAGCGGCCGTCGCGCCCCACCAGGGCCAGGTCGACGAAGGCCGATCCCACGTGTTCGCCCTTGCGCCAGCGCAGCGGCAGGCCGCCCAGGTCGGCGTCGAAATTCTGCAAGGCGGACAACAGGCTGGCGCGGCTGGGGCTGCTGCCGGCGGCCCGCAAGGCCAGCGCCAGCGCCTTGGCCGTCATGTAACCCTCCAGGCCGCCGTAGGACAGCGGCTGGTCGGGGTTGCTGCGTTTGTGGCGGGCCTGGTATTCCCGTGCCAGAGCGGTTTTGCCCGACTGCGGGTTGGGCACGATCTGCGCAAAGACCATGCCCTGGGCCAGCGGACCCAGCGCCGCGGCCAGCGGCGTCGAGCCCGAGTTCACGCCCCAGAACTGCATGCGCAGCCCGGCCTTGCGGGCCTGGGTGATGAGCCGGCCGTAGACCGAGGCCGAGCCGTGGTTGATGACCAGGTCGACACCCCGTTCGGCCAGCCGCGCCGCTGCGGCGCCCAGGTCAGCGTCGCTGATGTTGCCGGTGAAGGGTTGGCCACCGCCGAAGCCCATGCCGATGTCAGCGGCCAGCTTTTCGACATTGCCCAGGTGCTCACGGCCCACGGCGGAATCGGCATGGAACAGCGCCACCCGCTTCAGGCCCAGGCTGCGGCCGTGGGCGATGAGGGCGCGAAATTCTTCGCGGTGCTCCGCCCGCACCGGAAACACCAGCCCCTGGTGCGGCCGCCGCAGGCCGGGTGAACCGGCCATCGGGCCGATGAAGGGCACACCCAGCTCAACCGCCACCTGCATCACCGCCGTCGAAGGGCCCCCTTCGATGGAACCGAAGAGCACGAAGTTGCCGTCGGCCACCAGCTTCCTGGCGTTGGCCGCGGCCTTGGCCGAATCGTTGTCGTCGTCCAGCGTCTGCAGCACCAGCTTGCGGCCGAGCACACCGCCGTTGCGGTTCAGGTCGTCCAGGCAGGCACGCACGCCGGCCTGAACCTCGTTGCCGTAGATGTTTTTTCCACCTTGCAAGGTGATGCTTTGGCCGATGCGCAGTTCATTGTCGTCGACACCGGTTTCTGCAGTCAGCCCCGGGCGCGGCCACAGCAGCGCGGGCAAGGCCAGCGCCGACAAGGTCTGCAGGAAGAGTGCCCGGCGGCTGTCGGGACCGGGAAGGTGGTGCATGGCTGACTTCATGCAGGCATGTTGCCATCCCCTGCATTTGCCGGTCAGCCCGCCAGCGACAAATCGTTCGCGCTTGCGCTGCCTCAAACGGCCTTGAGCTTGTCCAGGCTGGCCTGGCACCAGCCACGGTCACTGTCGGCCAGGGCCTGGAAGGCCCGTTCAGCCTGTGCCAAGGCATGGGCATGG